>WSSedL1CaDRAFT_10000008_pt1 | contig 121812 bp, 120 predicted proteins | sample WetSurSL1Cattail_FD_9464 | JGI IMG/M metagenome (IMG submission 9464)
GGCGGGGGAACGATCCCTGCCGTGACGAATGGCTGGAAGTCGGCGATCGAGGCGATGGTGAGATAGATATCGTCCCGCCAGCGTGCGGCCACCGGGTAGCGCTCGATGCGGGTATGGCCGTTCTTTTCAAAAAAGGAGAGGTAAGCCTCGCGCATCTCGTCAACGGAATGCCCCTTAAACACAGGGTTGCCGATAAACGTATAGGGTTCGCAGGCCGCATCGCCGCAGCTCTCGCGGGATGGGTCGCGTGTCCAGAACGGGGAGCCGCAGGATTTACAGATCTTCCGGGTAAATCCCTGGTCCTTGAAATATTCGAGCTGGTATTCTTCTTCGAACATTGTGAAAACCACGTACACTTGCCTGTTACTATTCTAAGATATCGGGATAGTTATTGTCTTTGTTCGCACTTATCCTTTCCAGTTTTCCTGGTACCAGGTGTCATGTGCAACATACTTCCCGGTGGCTTCTGCAATCCTGACCGCGAGAATGTGCCAGCAGGGTTTTTGCCGGAACGCAAAGTCCCGGCAGGTGCAGACGCCCTCGTCAATCACGTGATCGCCGGTTGTTCCGGTGACCACAAAAAAGTCGAGGTACTTCCTCACCTGTCCGCGGTCGACTGCGTCCAGGGCTTTTTTTCCCCGCGTGCCGTACTCCGCGATCAGGGCGGCACGGATCTCTTCGTCCAGCGCCTTTCTCTGTAAGAGCAGCTGCCAGGGATCGCTCATGGGATGATGCTGACTTTTGGCGGGTCGTCGATATACTGCCAGCCTTTCTGCGCAGCAAGGCGTTTCATGGCCGGGGCTTCGAGCGCATAATGCGTGGATTCGAGGCAGGGAAGCGGTGCCGCACGGGCAACCGAATGCTTGAGCTCTGCCGAGAGAAACGCATCGGCGCCGAGATCGCATGCCTCCTTCATCAGTACCGGGTCAAACCCGCTCCCGCCAACTACCGCGAGTTCCTGAGGCGCGACGCACTCTCCCCAGATCCTGAGGGGGGCGCCCAGCCGTGCCGCGATCTCTTCCCGGGAAAGGGTGCATGCCCCGACAAGGCCAAGGGTCATGGGCCGGCAGCCGGAGAGACCAAGCAGTTCCGCGAGCGCATCGTTGACACCGCACGGGGCATGGTCGAAGTTCGTGTGCATTGCATACACGTTGAGGTGCCCGGTAAGGATATCGCGCATGAGCGAGGCGGTGGGGCCGACAAGCGCGGTAAGCGGCGTCCAGATGGGGGTGTGATGGACCACGAGCATCTCGGCTTTTCCGGCAAGTGCTGCCCGGACCACCCGGGGCGTGGCATCGAGCGCACAGCATACCGTACGGATCTCCGGCGCTCCCTCGACAATAAGGCCAATCCTCCCGCAATCGAACTCCTCGGCAAGGGATGGGGGGGCGAGTGTCTCCATCTCTGCGGCAAAGTCACGCACGTGCATATAATAAGGGATTGGGCCGGGCCGGGATATATACCGGCATATTACCTGAGGTAATAGCAATTGGTATAAATATTCATAAAACGACATTTTCAGTCATGCACAAGTCCATCGAAACGATCAACGAGCGGATCCGTGACGGCAGTGCCCGCGTCGTCACCGCAGAGGAGATGCCCGCGATCGTGAGCGAACTGGGTGAGGAGGGGGCGCTCAAAGAGGTCGATGTCGTTACTACCGGGACCTTCGGCGCAATGTGTTCCTCGGGGGCATTTTTGAACTTCGGGCACTCAGAACCGCCGATCCGGATGGAGCGGATCTGGCTCAACGATGTCGAGGCCTACGGGGGACTTGCCGCGGTCGACACGTACATCGGGGCCACGCAGCAGTCCGACACGCTCGAAGACCAGTACGGCGGGGCGCACGTGCTCGAAGACCTTGTCTCGGGAAAATCCGTGGAACTTCGCGCCACTTCGCGCGGCACGGACTGTTACCCGCGGCGGACGATCACCACCGAACTCCTGCTTGAAGACTTAAACCAGGCGATCATGTGCAATCCGCGCAACGCCTACCAGCGCTACAACGCGGCAATCAACACCACGGACCGGCTCCTGCACACCTATATGGGAACGCTCCTGCCGGACTCCGGAAACGTCACCTACTCGGGGGCAGGGCTCTTAAACCCGGTCACCAACGACCCGAAACTCCGGTTCATCGGGAGCGGCGTCCCGATCTTTTTGTGCGGTGCCGAAGGTATGGTAGTCGGCGAAGGGACACAGCACTCGCCGGGCGGCGGCTTTGCAACGCTGATGGTCAAAGGTAACCTAAAAGAGATGTCGCCTGACTACCTCCGGGCTGCGACCATGACCGGTTACGGTGTCACGATGTACGTGGGCCTTGGCGTGCCCCTGCCGGTCGTCGACCTCGACGTGGTACGGGCAACAGCAGTCCGCGATGAGGACATCTCGGTGGACCTGGTGGACTATGGTGTCCCGAGCCGCAGCAGGCCGGTGATCCGGAGCGTGAATTACGCAGAGCTGCGCTCGGGCGCAATCGAGATAAACGGCGAACAGGTCAGGACTTCATCCCTCTCAAGCTTCCGCAAGGCTCGTCAGGTGGCAGCCGAACTCAAGGGCTGGATCGAGAAGGGCAGACTCCAGCTCGCCCTGCCCACCCGGCCCATCGATCCCACGAAAAAAGTCCATCCCATGCACGAGAGAAAGAAGGGGCCGAGAGTCCTCGATATCATGGACCGGCAGTTCGTTTCCGTGGGCGAGTCCGAGGAGATCCGGGCAGCGGCGCAGAAACTCCTCAAAGGGGAGACCAACCACCTGCCGGTGATTGCGGATGACGGGAAACTCTCGGGGATCGTGACCACGTTCGATATCTCAAAAGCCGTTGCAAACCCGGGCAAGGCCGTGACCGTAAAGGACATCATGAAGAAGAAAGTGGTGACTACCACGACCGAAGAGGCAGTCGATATCGCGGTCCGCAAGCTCGAACAGAACAACATCAGCGCGCTGCCGGTGGTTGACAAAGACCGGCACGTGATCGGGATGCTTACCGCAATCAATCTCGGGAAACTCTTTGGCGGGAGGTGGCTGAAATGAGGCTCCTGGTGAACTTCTCGAAAAAGAAAGGTACCGCACCCATCATCGCGCAGGCAGTAAAAGACACGGGCGTGCTGATCAATGTCGAGCGGGCCGTGATCGACTCCTCCGAAGGCGAGGCGCTCATCGAAGTCCCCGACGACCAGTGCAAGCTGATCCGGAGCACGATGACCCGGCTCGGCGCAACGGTCCGCCAGCTCGAACACGGGATCAGTGTCGACCAGAGCGAATGCGTTGACTGCGGGGCATGCATCTCGGTCTGCCCCCGCGAGGTCTTCTCGTTCGATGCGGACTACCGGCTGGTAGTTGCCGAGGACAAGTGCGTGCTCTGCGGCAAGTGCATCCCTGCCTGCCCGCACAAGGCGCTCACGCTCCCCGTATGATCCGCGAGCCGTTCCGGTTCCGCGAGACCTTTGCGGCGATCCTCGCAGACGAACCTGCCCACATCGAGGCAGCAAAGGCCGGTATGATCGCGGCCCGGCAGGTGCTCGAAGGCTACATTGCCCGCGATCCTTTTTTTGCGAGCACGTTCTTCCCCTATGAACCGGATACCGACGAGCCGCTGATCCTGCACATGGCAGAGGCTTCGGCAGAAGCCGGGGTGGGCCCCATGGCCGCGGTTGCCGGCGCGGTTGCCGCAGCCGGAATTGAAGCAATGGCCGGGGCCGGTGCGGCGTTCGGGGTTATCGACAACGGGGGGGATATTGCGCTTGTGAGCGACCGGCCCGTACGGGTGGGCGTGCACGCAGGGGCTGCGCCCCTCTCGGACAAAATTGCCTTTGTTGTCCCGAAAAAAGACCATATCTTCGGGGTCTGCACCTCGTCTGCCACGGTCGGCCCCTCGGTCTCGTTCGGGGTCGCCGACGCGGTCACGATCTTTGCCAACGACCCGGTCCGGGCAGACGCATGGGCAACGAGAATCTGCAACGATCTGCGGACCGATAACCGGGAAGTACTTGCCTCCCTTGACCCGGCAACCGTCCGGGGCGTGTACGCAATCCTCGGTCCCGATGTCATTACGTGGGGTGAAGTCCCCCGGGTTGTCCCGGCACGGGTGGACAAACAAAAAATTACTGCCGGTGACCGGTTATAGGGTAGACTCGATATACGCCTCGCTGTCGGTGACAGCACTTGCCCCGGTAAAGGTTTTCAGCGTCTCTTTCCCGTCGGTCACCAGGATCTCGGGACGGTTCTTTGCGATTCGGAACACGCGCTCCAGGAGATCGATCTCGTCGATGATTACTCCCGCGGGAAGCGAGGAGGCCGGTTCGAGTTCGAGGCGCTCCCGCACGAGTTCGTCCGGTTCGATCCGGTAAAAGTAATAGAAGACCTGCCATGCGTTCAGGAGATCGGAGGTAAAGAGGTCGTCCCGCACCGGGGCGGGAAGTTCTTCGAGCCGGCGCATGAGCGCGTCATCGTCCTCGCCGCTCTCATCAAGCAGGCAGTCGGCGATCCGGACCAGTTCGGAAAATGAAGGGCCGGAGGGTTCGCTATCCATAGAACGTATTTGGCGGGCAACTACAAAAACCGCTTGGAGATGGGTTAACTGGCTGTTTTTGTCACCGGCAATAAAGTATAATCGGGACGAACGGGAATGAGTACAGGTGAAAGATGAGGACGCCGACTGGCTGATCTACCACCTTCTTCCGCAGGACAAACCGATCACCCCTGAGGAGATCCAAAAAAAGTGCGGGCTGGACGCAGCAGTTGTCGATGCATCGCTTGCCCGGCTCGAACGCTACCTCCTTATCGTACGCCAGAAAGGAACGGTCCGGGTCCTCTCGATTGGGGAAGCACTTGTCGCCTGCCAGACAAAGTACGACCCGTCCCTTCCTTACACGATAGAAAACGGCGTTATCAGGGCACGGAAACAGCCATGACAGAAAAAGAGATTGCAATACTTCGGATCGGTCACCGGCCCGAGCGCGACCAGCGGGTGACCACGCACGTGGCGCTCACCGGGCGGGCGCTCGGCGCTTCGGGAATGTACCTTGCTGCGGATGACAAAGGCGTTGCGGAGAGTGTTAAGGATGTTGCCGACCGCTGGGGCGGGACATTCTTCTGCGAGAACAACGTGAAGTGGCGTTCCTGTATCAAGGACTGGAAAGCAGCCGGGGGAAAGGTCGTCCACCTTACGATGTACGGGATTAACCTGCCCGACATTATCGGCGAGATCCGGCCGTGCGAAAAGCTCCTTGTCGTGGTCGGGGCAGAGAAAGTGCCAGGCGAGATGTACGGCCTTGCGGACTTTAACGTGGCAGTGACCGGCCAGCCCCACTCTGAGATCTCAAGTCTCGCGCTCTTTTTGGACCACCTTGCGGAAGGTGATGAGTTCAAGCGGGAATTCCCCGGGGCAAAGATCCGCATCGTCCCCTCAAAGGCCGGCAAGCATACGGAGGAGTTGTGAGGGGGAGGGTCCTTGTCGCAGGGTTTGCCACGCGCCATGTGGCACAGTCAGCAGCCCGGGCCGGTTACGAGGTCTGTGCTGTCGACCATTTCTGCGACCAGGACCTGTTCTGGTGTACAGAGGACCGGCTAAAGTTCGAGGAACTCGAAGAACTCCCCGAGGCCATCGACCGTATGTGCCGCCTGCACCGGTTCGATTTTGCGGTTGCAACCTCGGGAGCCGAAGAGATCGCGTTCCCGGTCCGCCAGTGCGGCACGCCCCGGGAGACTGCGGCCCGGTTCCTCGACAAGCTTGAGACGGAACGGTTCTTTGAGGAGATCGGCGTTCCCGTTCCCCGCATTGCAGAGGATGGCGCTTATCCCGTGATGGGAAAACCCCGCAAAGGTGCCGGGGGCTGGAGGAACGCCATCCTCCGTTCCGCCAAAGAGGAGCAGGACTGGGCCTCGCTGTACCCGGAGATCCCCTACATCCGCCAGGAGATCGCAGAAGGTACCCCCGCGAGTGTCTGCTGCATTGCCGACGGCCATGCCGCACGGGCCATTGCCGTAAACGAGCAGATCCTCCGGGGAAGCGGCGAGTCGGCGTTCGGGTTCTCGGGTTCGGTCACTCCCTTCGACCACCCGCTGGCCGGGGAGATGCGGGCGATCGCGGAGAAGATCGCGGCAGCGAGCGGGTGCGTGGGAACGCTCGGGATCGATTTCGTTGCCGGATCCGAAACGCCGTCTGTCATCGAGGTCAACCCCCGGTTCCAGGGAACGGTCGACACCGTGGAGATGGCATACGGGTGCAGCCTCTTCCAGTACCATGTCGATGCCTGTGCAGGAAGGCTTCCGGACGTCCCGGCACCGGGCGAGTACGCGGCACGCAGGATCCTCTTTGCCGACCGGGACATAACGATCGGTGCCGACCTCAAAAAACTCGCGCCGGTTGTCTCCGACATCCCCTGGCCGGGCGCATTCTTTGAAGAAGGGCAGGCCCTGGTGAGCATTGCAGGAACCGGGGCAACCCGGAAAGCAGCGCTCTGCGCGCTGGATAAGAATATTAGCACTGTCCGACAATATATGGGCTGATGGATCCAGTGGAAGACGTGCTTAACGACCCGGCAATGCGTGCCTATATCCACCGCCTGATCGGTGACGAAGGTCTCGACCTTTTGGAGAAGTTCCCCAAAGACGGCGAGCACAGCGACGAAGACCTTGCGGCAAGCACGGGAATCAACCTCAACTCGGTGCGCCACACGCTCTATACGTTATACGAGAAGCGCCTGGCCGAATACCACCGGATCAAGAACAACGAGACCGGGTGGCTTACCTACCTCTGGCAGCTCCGGATCGACCGGGTTCCCGATGCGATCCGCGAGGACATGGAGACGGTGCTCGACAAGCTCGAACGCCGTGCGCGGTTCGAGGAAGAGAACGACTTTTACATCTGCAAGAACTGCCACGACCTCTTTACCTTTAACCTGGCCGTAGGCGGGGACTTCAAGTGCCCGAACTGCGAGGAGCCGCTGGGCCACTTCGATAACGATCTCCTGGTAAAATCGCTCCGCGAGCGTATCGATGCCATCAAGAAATCGCTCGGCCGTGCCTGAACCTCCCGGCCGCGACGCCTGTTTTGCGCTGCTCGAAGAGGCAGCGTGCGCAAAGAACGTTATTGCCCACTGTAAGGCGGTCTGTGCCTGCGCAGAAGAATATGTGGCACGGTGCAGCCTTGCAGACCCTGATCTCGTGATGCAGGGTGCGCTCCTCCACGATATCGGGAGGAGCCGGACGCATTTGATCGGGCATGCACAGGCCGGTGCCGATCTCCTGCGGGAGAAGGGTTTTCCCGAGCGGCTCGTGCGGATCGTGGAATGCCATACGGGAGCGGGCCTTACCGCTGATGAATGCACGCTCCTTGGGCTGCTCCCCCGGGACTGCATGCCGCAGACAGTCGAGGAGAAGATCGTTACCCACGCGGATAACCTGCTTGCCGGGACAACCCGGGAAACCATTGACGAGAGCATTGCGTGGGCCATCCACCTTAACCGGAAGACACGGCACCGGATCTACCGGCTCGCAAACGAAGTGGAACTGCTCGCGCAGTAAAAAAGGGATCTTTTTTTAAATGATGACCTGGCGCACCTGCGGGAGGGCGCGGATCTCGCTTACCACCTCTGCGGGAAGCGGGCTTTGCACGATGATGACCAGTTTCGGGTCTTCCGAGAGCTGGGGGTCGGTGACAAAGATCTGGCGGATCGAAAGCGAGTGCTTTGAGAGTACGCTGACCGCGGCCCCGATGATATCCTTCTCGTTTGCATCCCGGGGGAGGACGGTGATGACCGCAAGACCCAGGGGCTCTGCAACGCGGCTGAGGTCCGGGGTTGCCCGCATGTTGAGGAAGATGTCGCGCAGGGCGGGGCGTTCGAGGATGCGTTTTGCCGTGGCGTCCACGACGCGGCGGTCGGACCCGATCGCTTTTGCCACTGCGGTCGCGGGGATCTCGATACCGTTGCAGCAGATCCGCGCCTCGTTATTTACCCCGAAGCCGTTTTCCAGCAGGAACCTGACTACCCGGCTCTGTGACGGCGAATCGGCAAATTCGCGGATGATATCAGCCCACATATATGCTCCGGGTAAAACGTATGAAAATATACATGTATGCCTGTTGCCTGCCATCAGGGTACCATACACGGTCGGGGAGTGCAGGCCGGAAAGACCGGATCTTTCGTCGTAAAATTCCGGTAAATACCCCATTTCAGGGATACTGCGGACCCCCGGGAGTATCCGGATACCCGACATACCGGAACCGCGACAACCTTCCGCGCCCATGTCATCCATGCCACAGGATCTCTGACGTGATAATCCCGTATCATGCCATAACATTCTTTTAGATAGACAACCTCTTTGTTATGGCACAGACGCAGGGCCTGACAGGAATGTCCGGCGTTGCAGATGGGCACAATAGTATCGGGCGAGGGTAGCCAAGCCAGGTCAAAGGCGCTAGGTTGAGGGCCTAGTCTCGTAGGAGTTCTTGGGTTCGAATCCCATCCCTCGCACTTTTCTTTTGGGTTTTTTATAACAATTTGAGTTATACGAATCCAGTCAGTAATTATCAGTCTGGGTATTTTGGAGTTCTTGCCTAGGGTTTATCGGACCCAAAGCGGGGACGCCCCATAGGTGGCGGCGGCGTTGCCCGTTCATGGAGATACGAGGGCAAAGCCCGCGTTTTCATGCTCCCGTACGGGATCCGGACGATACAGCCAGCCGCACGTTTCCTGAAAAAGTCCGGTCACGAGCCGGCAGGTTTTAAAAAAAAGATCGAACGCGATGCTGCACTTTTCAAAAAAACAGCGGATCGGTTGCTGAGCTTTTTAAAAAAAGTTCAGATCCCGAGCTGAGGTTTTCAAAAAATCTTCAGATCGGTTGGTGAGGTTTTTAAAAAAAGGGCGGGGCGGGATCTGGCAATTACAAAAAAAGGTCGGATCGTTTGCTGATAGTTCTCAGAAAAGACCGGCACCACCCCCTCCCCCAATAAGGTCCAACCCACGAATAATCATCAAATCCTCCGACGGGACTGTGCCGGATCAGGCATCCATCCACCAAAAAAGTCCGGCGAGGGTGCTGAGCTTTACAAAAAAAGTTCAGGTCCCGGGCTGAGGTTTTCAAAAAAAGAGCGGATCGGTTGGTGAAGATTACAAAAAATGTTCGATCCTGTTGCTGAGGTTTTCAAAAAATGATCACATCGCGAGCTGTCGATCGTAAAAAAAGAGCGGATCGATCGCTGATGTTTTAGAAAAAAGTTCGATTTGCGTGCTGAAGATTTCTAAAAAAAACCGGCCTGTGACCCCCAACCCCCCTCTGCCGGGATGAACGGCCGGACCGGCCGATAGCAAAAAAAGATAAAAAAAAGCTCTAGCAGACCCGGGGCACCGGGTCGCCCATCGGCGGCTCGATGAACCGCTCGCCGCCAATCGCCGTCTCCATGATCACGTGGGTGCCCTTCACGACCTTCCCGATGATCGCAGCATCCTTCCCGTACTTATGCGCATGCAGGGCCGCAAGGATCGCCTCTGCATCCTCTTTTGGCACGCCCATGACCACTTTTCCCTCGTTTGCCACTTCGAGCGGGTCGATACCGAGCATCCCGGCCGCACTCTTCACGCTCTTTCGTACCGGGATGAGCTCCTCCCCAATCCTGACCTGAACATGACTCTTTTTGGCCATCTCGTTGATGGCACTTGCAAAGCCTCCCCGGGTCGGGTCCTTCATCGCATGGATGGTCCCCGCATCGAGTACTTTTTCCATCATACCCCAGAGCGGTGCCACATCCGAATGGATCTGCTCCCCGAGATCGAACCCCTCGCGGTGGGCCATAATCGCAATCCCGTGGTCGCCAAGCGTTCCCGAGACAATGATCACATCGCCGTCTTTGAGGCCATTATCCCGCACAACCTTCTTTGCAACGCCGATCCCTGCCGTATTGATCGCGATCCCGTCAAGGGAGCCTTTCTCGACGACCTTTGTGTCCCCTGTGACCATACACGCCCCTGCCTCTCCGAGGGCTTCGTCCATCGAACGGACGATCTTTTCAAGATCCGCGACATCGAAACCCTCCTCGATGATCATACCGCAGGAGAGTGCGATCGGTTTTCCGCCCATCATGGTAAGATCGTTTGCAGTCCCGCTCACTGAGATCCTCCCGATATCCCCGCCCGGGAAAAAGAGAGGGCGCACCACGTGGGAGTCTGTAGTAAAGACGATATTTGTCCCGTTGATCGGGATCACTGCCCCGTCGTCAAGGGATTCAAGACCGATACCTCCGGCATTGTTGTGGGTAAACTTTGTGAGCGTCTGTAACAGTTCGCCCATCACTTCCCCGCCGGCACCATGCATCATGTTGACTTTCATGTTAATCTGCCACCTCGATCTCCACGTTGGTTACGACAATCTCCCGGCCCCGGACCACTTCGGGGAGCGCCCCGCATTTCGGACAGACATAGATCTCGTTTCCGGCATACCCGCACGGGCACCGGGTCTCAGGCTCGATCTCGGTACAGGCCAGTTCTGCCGTGGCAAACAGCGGATCGTCCTCCTTTATCGTATCAAACAAAAAGATCACCTGATCGGGATTGACCATCGCCATCTTCCCGATATCAACGCGGATTTTCTTTACCTTTGTCGCCTGGTTGTCAAGTGCAGCTTTTCTCGCCGTTGCATACAGGTCGTACGCAATGCTGTACTCGTGCATCACTCCTCCAGTGCAGCGTAGACCTGTTTGAAGATCTCGCGGGTCTCGAGCCCCTCCTCACGGGAGAGCCGCTGGATGGCAAAGCCTACATGCACGAGGACAAACTCCCCTACCTTGACATCCACGAGATCGAGCCGGACCTCCTGTTTGAGGTCGCCATAGTCCACAACCCCGATATTTCCCTCTTTGATCTCAAGGACTTCCGCCGGAACTGCAACGCACATCGATAATTCACACTCGTATCAGGTAACAGAGATCTAGGCGTTTCATCCACTTAAAAACAATGATATCGCACGTGGCCGGCAGAGCCGGGTCACGACATAGGTTCACAGAGAAGGATACATTACAATGCCGGGAGGAGCAGGTTCCCATGTCCCGGACCTGCCGAAAAATACCTTAAAAAAAGATCCATGACGGATGCAGGGCAGGCAGTTCCGATGAAGGGCTCACTGAAAACAAAAAACCAGAATAATAGTTCTGCAAAATTTCTTAAAAAAAACAAAAAACTGTTCCTAAAACGCCGGGGAAGAGATTTGAACTCTTGAGGTGCAGGGCACCAGTGGCTTTCAAGGCCACCGCCTTACCGGACTAGACTACCCCGGCCCTAATGTGTTTTTACTCTTTTGACAGCGAACTATAAAAAATCCTTCTTTACCGTACGGGATCTCCTGACGCTTCTTAAAAAAACGCACCTGCAAGACGTTGTATCAGGAGCGGCGCAGGCAGAAGACCGCCATGGCAGACCCGGCAGCGCAGACTGCAACGATCGGTCCGAGCGGTGATTTTTGCGGGGGCGTCTTTTCCGGGGGCTCTGCCGGCCCCGTGCCAGGCACATTCTCTTCAGGAACCGGCCGGAATACCTCGGGGACAGTGGGACTGAGTGCTACCGATTCAACATTGGCTGCATTGAGAGAGACCATTGTGCTCACTGAATACTTATAGGGATATATCTTGAAGTAAAGGGGGCCCTGTGGACTGTCGATCGTAATCTCCTCCGCATTGACCTCCCCCTGATCGTTCACCGTGTGGAGAACCCCGTTCGCATCCGCATATTCGACAACCCAGTCCACCGAAGACGAAGTTGTCACCGTGACCGTGCCGTTATTGAGCGGCCGGACGATAAAATAAGCCGGGTTATCCCGGGATGCCTTTGTCCGGGCTGACATGATGGCAGATCCCGTTACGGAAGTCACCGGGACAAGCGTATCTTTTCCGCTGATGATCGTGATGACCCGTGAGCCGATATACCCGTGAGAATCCGTGAAGGTCATTTCATAATCACCGGTCTGGCTGACCGGGACCTCGACCGAAAAGCCCCCGAGATTATCTGTAGTTACATATGACGGACCGAAGATCACCCCGTTATCCGGCCCGATGACCGTTACCTGAACGCCACTATTGATATCGCCGGTTATCTTCCCGGTAACGGACAGTTTGCGGGAAAGGACCTGGGTTGTCTGGGAGGACAGGAGGATCTCATCGGACCGGTCGATAAGCCGGACCTGCCGCATATTGACCGAATCGCCGGTTCCGACCGTCGGGACTTCAACTTTGTAGGTACCTGTGGGCAGGTACGTGGTATCGAAGATCACCCGGAACGTATTATCCGCCTGGACATACGCGATCTTGCGCTTGACCTCGGTACTGGTCGTCACCTGCTGGTAGAGCACTACATCGATGGGCGTCCCTATCCCAAAGGTAGTCGTGCCGTTGACCACAAGAGGCATGCCGATGGTCAGGGTCTCGGGCGCGGAGATAAAGACCTGATATGCCGGGACTCCGGAGACAAGGAGACAGAGCCCAAGGGCCAGCAGGACGATCTTCTTCATCTATCTATAAGATCAACTATGAGGCTGTTAATGATTTCTGAAATTACCAGAAAACCACTTGCCAGCTGGGGGGGGAAAGAGCGGTACGCGGGAAACCCGGTCGAGTGCCTCACGATCATCCTTGAATCCGGGGGGTGTTCGTGGGCCCGGTGCCGCATGTGCAGCTACCGGCACGAGCGGTACAAAGCTGCGTCATGCAGCGAGCTTGCTGCCCACCTCCGTGCCCAGCTTGCCTGGGTGAAAAACGAGTACGATCTTACCAAATTTACCATGGTAAAACTCTTTACTTCGGGAAGTTTCTTCGATCCCACGGAGGTCCCACCGGACTTCCGCGACGAGGTGGCAAAGACATTCCGGGGAAAGATCGTTATCGCGGAGAGCCGGCCGGAGTATATCACCGCAGAGAACCTGGAGGGATTTATTACAAGTCTCGATGACGGTACCTACAAAACCCCACTCTACTGTGCGGTGGGCCTTGAGACCACGAGCGATGCCATCCGCGAAAAAAGCATCAACAAGGGTTTCTTGTTTGCGGATTATAAGGAGGCCGCGTCCCGTGCCCGGCAGGCAGGTGCGGGGATGAAGGCATACCTCCTCTTTAAACCGCTTTTCCTTACCGAAGCCGAGGCAATAGCGGATATGAAAACATCGTTTGACGGGCTCTCCGGTCTTGCGGACCTGGTCTCGATGAACCCCTGCACGGTCCAGAGGAGGACCGAACTCGAACTCTATTGGAAACAGGGGGCATACCGCCCGCCGTACCTCTGGAGCGTGCTCACGCTTTTAAAAGATGCCCCGTTCCACATGACCTGCGATCCCCTGGGAGGCGGCCAGAACCGGGGGCCGCATAACTGCGGTACCTGCGATTACGAGATCACAAAAGGCATCCGGGACTATTCCCTCTCCGCCGACCGCGACCTTGTCGGGGCGCTTCTTGACATGGACTGCTCCTGCAAGAACGAATGGGAGTACGTGCTTGAAAACGAGCGGCCGTACTGCATGCCACTCACCCGGTAAAGATACTAAAAAGGATTCGTATTTTTAGAGTCGTGAGGAGCCGGAAAGAAACCTTATTTTTTCCCGGCACTCTGCTTTTCAATCTGTTCGGCAAGGAGCGGGAAGAAGGTGCCGGCATCGGAGACTATCCCGATGGCCTGGGTCGTGCCCCGGTCCATGAGCTTGGTGACCGATGCAGGGTTGATATCGACACAGACGGTCTTCACGCTCGAAGGCAAACAGTTGCCGACCGCAATGGAGTGCAGGAGGGTTGCTACCATCAGGACCATCTTGCAGCCGGGGATATGACAGCGCATTGCGTCCTGCGCTTCCATCGTGTCCTGGATCACATCGGGAAGAGGGCCGTCGTCCCGGATCGAGCCGGCAAGGACGAAGGGGACATTATTCTTTATGCATTCGTACATAATTCCCCCGTTGAGGACTCCCTTATCCACCGCGTTCTGTAACGACCCGGCCCGCATGATCTCGCTGATGGCATAGAGATGGTGGCGGTGGCCGCCCATAACGGGTTTTCCCGTCTTGATATCCATGCCGAGCGATGTCCCGTAGAGGTTGCACTCGACATCGTGGGTGGCGAGTGCGTTCCCGGCAAACAGGACATTGATATAGCCTTTTTTAATGAGACCCGCTACGGCTTTATCTGCCCCGGTATGGATGATCGCAGGGCCGCCGACAAGGATGATCTTACCGCCCGATTTATGGACCTCGATGATCTCTTTTGCAATCTGGGCGATCAGGGTCTCGCTGGGGCGTTCCGATGAAACCGTGCCGTGCATGAACTCGAACGTACTGCTCGTGCGGGGCCGGGCAGGGTAGTTTACGAGGACTCCTTCTTCCCCGACAACCACCAGATCGCCTTTTTTGATCTTCCCGAGGGGCATGCATCGTGCCTTCTTCTTTGAGGGATCCACGACGATTAAAAAGTCCATCTCGATCCCATCGACGGTAACCCACTCGTCCTCAAGCCGTACCTGGGTCGGGTGGTTGGTGGTGGTGTAGAAGTCCTTGGGGGCATTCTTGTCCCCGACCGCAGGTACGTAATGGACGGATTTGACCGGGGGGAGCCGGGCCCCGAGGCGGTGGAGTTCTGACAGGATCGAGCGCAGTTTTTCCTTGTCCTGCGCTACGATCTTTAAGCGGGCGTAACTCGGATCGGTCTTCTTTTTGCCCACGTCAAAGACAAGGATCTCGAAATTCCCGCCCATGTCCATGACCCGGTCAAAAAGCTGGGTCATGATGCCAGAGTCGATGATATGACCCTGCAGCTCGATCTCCTGCGACTCCACCATAATATAATACACTTAGTCTTGGAACCTTAATATGCATTCGTATTAAATTCGAACGCTGGAGCCGTTATTTTGTCATACAGGCATGATTTGAGCCCAGTTGCCCGTTCGTAAAACCTGCACGATTCAACAGGGGATATGCAATTAATGGGTTTTATGATGAGATCCGGGCTTTGGATAAAAGGAACTGTTCTGCCGCATGGAGGTCCGCTTCCGTATTCACGTTGATACCAACCCGGGGATCGGCAAGCACGAGCCGGAATTCGTCCTGGGTCTCTGCAATCCGGCTTCCGAGAAGGATATTGAGCCCGGTCGGGCAGGCTTCGACGGTATCGATTGTCTCCCGGTAGTTCAGGCCGCCGCGACAGGACCGGACTACTTCAGAAGGTACCCAGACCGAGCAGGCCTCGCGGCAGGAGGAGACATAAGCCTCCCGGACAGCAGTAATAATCTCCGGGTCGATGCAGGGGATGTCGGAAACACATACAAACAACGGGTGTCTTTCACCCAGTACCTCTACGGCTTCTATCATGTCATGGATATAATCGACCCCGCAGGTCTGGCATGATTCGATACCCTGCGCCCGGCACCAGTTCCGGGTCATCGGCGTTTTCCGGGATGTTGCAACGAGGAGATTACAACCGGCACCAGAAAAAGCGTCCGTTATATACGAGAGCAGGGGACGGTTGTTGATTAAAACAAGGGGTTTTTCCCCGCGATTCAGGCGACTGCCGGTGCCCCCGGCCATGATCAGGGCATACATGCAGATAAAGCCTCTACCAGCAGTTTGTTCTCGTCATGGGTCCGCACTGCGACCCGGATACTCGTGGGGAGGCCAAACGAGGTGCAGTCCCGTACCAGGATCCCGTGTCGGGTTTCTAAAAGTTCTGCCAGTTCCCTGGCCGGGCAGGCACAGTCGGCAAGCAGGTAGTTTGCAGCCGAGGGATGGTACCACAGGCCGATCTCTTTGAATTCCTGCTCCAGGTATTTCCGCTCCTTTTCAATATAGGCACGGGATGCTTCCAGCTCACCGATATGGGGGAAGGCAGCAAGGGCAAAAGCCTCGGCATAGGCATTCACGCTCCAGGGGGGGCGTGCGGTCTCGATCCGGGCAATGAGATCCGGGTCCCCGAAACCATACCCGAACCGGAGGCCGGGTACGGCAAAACTCTTCGTGAGGGATCCAAGGACAAAGAGGAATGGGTCACGTTCGGTATAAAGGCTCGCACCCGGATCGGCCAGATCGATAAATGCCTCATCGACGAATAGGAGGTTCCTCGAAGAAGATACTTCCTCAAGACGGGCGATCATTTCAGCGCGGGTACGGAGGATGCCGGTCGGGTTGTTGGGGTTACAGATAAACGAGACCGCTGCGCCGGACACCGACGGTGTGGCGGATGCTCCGGCAAGTCGGGCGGAGAGCGCATACTCGCCGAAGGTAGGCATTTCCGTATGGTATTTCGACCCTTTGGACAGTGTAACTGCACAGAAGACACGGATCAGTTCGATGGAGCCGTTCCCCACGCAAATCTCGTCGGTATCCCGACGGAATGTTTTCGCGATACACTCCTTAAGCAGCGTATAATCGTTATCCGGGTAAGAGGCAAGGTTCTCTGCCGGACACTCCCACGTGACTTCAGGGAGGAGGGGATTGAGGCTCGCGCTGAAATCCAGCAGGGATTTGCCGGTTTTTTCCCGTTTTTTCTTACCGGTTCCGCCATGCACAACGGGTCGGGGATCATCAACAACCATCGGAACGTCCGTATTTTTCAAAATACTTTGCCGGGCGGTCTTAAATGCGTTTGGAGACGGCATTGAAAATCAAATAAGAAAATTTATATACCTTTGCGATTCATTTTGGTTTATCTGGTTAAGTCAGACACAAATGTTCCCCTTGTCTGACACATGTATGACAAAAAGCAGACAAGTGTCAGAAATGGAGATACAATGATGCAACGAATCACGCTCCGGTTACCCGAACAGCAGATCAGCCTCCTCCAACAGATGGTGGACGCTGGCGAGTATCCCAACATTTCAGAAGCTGTCCGTGCAGCGGTCCGTGACCTTGTAGAAAAACGAGCGGGCCGTGTCTTAAAAGAAAATGACCAGGTTTCATTCAAGGTATGAGAGGGTAGAAATGCAGAGCATTATCAACGATGCACTAAAAAATTCCGAACTTGAGATGGAAGTGAAAAAGTCCGGATCCGATGCACCGGAAGACGATTTCCTGGGAAACCCACGGATTGTAATTATCGGCTGCGGTGGCGGCGGTAACAACACGGTCAACCGTATTCACCATATGGGTGTATCCGGTGCCGAGACGATTGCCATCAACACTGATAAGCAGCACCTGGACATGATCCAGGCCGACAAGCGCGTACTTATCGGGAAATCCTTAACCCGCGGGCTTGGTGCCGGCGGTTACCCCGATGTCGGTAAGCGCGCTGCCGAGATGGCACGCCCGACACTCGAGGCACTGCTGGAATCCGCAGACCTTGTATTCATCACAGCAGGTATGGGAGGGGGTACCGGTACCGGTTCCGCCCCGGTTGTTGCCCAGGTTGCAAAAGAGCAGGGCGCAATCGTGGTCGGCATGGTCAGCTACCCATTCCAGGTAGAAAAGGCCCGCCTGATCCGTGCAGAGGAAGGACTTGAGGCCCTTGCGGCATCCGCAGACTCGGTTATCGTTCTCGATAACAACCGACTCAAGAACTTCGTTCCGAACCTCCCGCTGGGCCAGGCATTCTCCGTCATGGACCAGCTCATTGGTGAGACGGTCAAGGGCATCTCCGAGACCATCACCGAGCCCTCGCTCATCAACATCGACTATGCCGATGTCCGGGCGATCATGTCCAAGGGCGGTGTCGCATCCATGCTCGTCGGGGAAAGCAAGCAGCAGAACAAGGCAGAGAGTGTTGTCCGCGAGTGCTTAAGCAACCCGATGCTCGATATCGACTATCGCGGCGCAACCGGGTCCTTAATCCACATCACCGGCGGTACCGACCTTACCCTGCAGGATGCAGAAGAGGTCGCCACCTCGCTCACGTACGAACTCGACCCCCACGCAGATGTCATCTGGGGAGCCCGTGTCCGGCCCGACATGGAAGGTAAGATCCGTGTCCTGGCCATCATGACCGGTGTCAAGAGCGCCCAGATCCTCGGGACCCGCCAGTCCTACAAGACTATGGTCCAGGAGATCGACGCCAAGAGATCCAGCCCCAAGCAGGTCGAGATGCCCCAGGCAAGGAAAGTTGCCCCCCGGGACCAGACCAGCGGCGGCGGCGTCCTTGAATGGGTCGGTTAAACACAGAATAAAACAATAAACCCATACACATTTCCGGGAAATACGGCCGTGTCATGCCATATCCCGGAAAACATTTTTCCCATCTGGTAAAACACGCCTCTTTTCAGATTTACATCATAACTCCGGCGAAACACTTAATAGTGCACTCTTCCTTTAACATATAGTACATTCGACCGATCGCCTGAAGGGAGAATGGGGAATGCCGCCAGGCGCGATGGCGGGGTTCCGGTATAGGGAGTTGAACATCATGAACCGTGTGTCGAACAAGGACTTCGATGCGAAGTCTTGCAATCCTTCCACGCAACGATCCTTTTCTGATGTTTTTCATCCTGCATCCTGCATGCAGAGAGGGCATATACCCGTAGTGCACTTTACCGTGCACACGTCCGTTCCTGCCACCGGCAGAATAACGGGCCCATGCAGATCCCTTACAGGAAATTCGATGGAGGAGTGGTAACGCATGTTGAATGACATCATGGAAAAGAGAAAGAAAGTTCTCACCGATTCCGAACAGCATAAGAATAAGAGAAACGAGCTCAACGCAACGGCAAGCAAGTCCGCGAGGGAGCGCAACTCACTCAACAACCAGACCCGGGAGTTCGTGGAAGAGGCCCAGAAAAACAAGGACCTGAGGGACAAATACAACCAGGAAGTCATCACCCTCAAGGGAGAGCGTAACGAGCTCAACAGCCAGGCAAATGTCCTGTTCGAAGATATCGAGGCCTTCAAGAAAGAACACGGGAACCTCAAAAATCGCGGGATCAAGGAACTCCAGAAGCAGATCGAGTACATGGAGTACCGCCAGCAGACAGAGGTTTTTACCACCGATAAGGAACGCGAGCTGATCGAAAAGATCAAGCAGATGAAGGGCCAGGTCAAGGAGCAGGAAGCCGAGCTGGAGCAGAACAAGGAGATGCGCACGAAGATCACATCAGCCCGTGATTTCCGCAAACAGGCATCCGATCTCCACGCGAAAGTAACCGAGCTTGCCGAACTCGCCCAGAAACACCACGACCTGATGGTAGAGTCCTACCGCAAGGCTGACAAGTCGCGCGAAGCGGCAGATGCAGCCCACAAGAGTTTTGTCGAGGCACAGGAATCTGCAGATGCCGAGCACAAGGCGTTTATTGCCTGCCAGAAAGAACTGCGCGACTATGACAAGGTCATCTCCGGCCTGCGCAAGAAGACGAAAAAGGTCAAGGTAACCAAGGAGCAGAAGGCGGTCCGGCAGGAAGCCGAGAACCTCTTCAAGAACTTCCGTGCAGGCGAAAAACTGACAACGGACGATCTCCTGCTACTCCAGCGTTCAAAACTTATCTGATTTTTCCCAATACGTTTTTTTTATTTTTAAAAAAACAGACCGCGGCACACGTTTCTGAAACTATTCGAATGCCTGCCCGGGTTATTATTTAATAGATTTACGGCGATTTTATTGTACCAATGACAGAAGGGCGGACGCTCGTTTTGAGTGTTGACCGGGATGACGACATCGGGTGGAAAGCCAAGATCGAGAGCCCGGTCGTCGGAAGGCAGGCGTGCCTGAATGCTGCAGATACGCTTGCTTTGGCCGATCCTGAAGACTCCGATGTCAACGCGATCTTTTCTGCGGTAAAAATCTATGACGAGCTTATCGCAAAAGGAGAGGACGCCGTTGTTGCCGTGATCGCGGGCAACCACCTCCACATGATAGAAGGCGACCGGAAGATCGCAGCGACCCTTGATGATGTCGTCAAGGAGACGCAGCCCACCAGCTGTATTCTTGTGTCCGATGGGGCGGAAGACGAATATGTTGTTCCGATCATCCAGTCACGGTTACCCGTGGCAAGTATCAGGCGCGTGATCGTCAACCAGATGCCCAACCTCGAAGGCACGTATTATATCCTTAAAAAACTCCTCGACGATCCCAAAATCTCGCGGGTCGTCTTTGTGCCGCTGGGCCTTGCAATGCTTCTGTATGCAAGCGCATTTATCCTCGGCTACCCGGGCACGGCAACCATCATCGTTATCGGTGTCATCGGGATGTACCTGCTCTACAAAGGGTTCGGGCTGGACGAGTTCATCCACGGGATTATAAACGCACTCCGTGCCTCGATGTCCCGGGGAAAGTTTTCCTTTGTTACGTACTCGACCACCATTGTCCTCGTGGTCATCGGGTTTACCATCGGTTTTCTCACAGTCCTTAAATATTACGCATCGGACGACAGTATGGGAGTCCTCCTGTATGTAATGAGTTTCCTGTACGGTGCGATCATGTGGCTGATCGTTGCAGGCCTGGTGACTTCCATCGGGGTTATCATTGATGTCTATTTCAACGAGCGGGAGAACCTGCCAAAAGTGGTTGTCTTCCCCTTCTTTGTGACCGCGATCGGGCTCATCCTGTACGGGGCGAGCGCGTATATCCTTGCCGTGAACAGTGTCCCGGACTTTCCCATTAAAGCCGGGGCTGGCGGGGCGTACATTACGTATTCGACGCTGGCAGGTCTGGGATGCGCGATCGCGGGCGTTATCATCCAGTATATCCTGGCAAAGCGGCAGGCCGCACAGGAAAAAGAAGCTATCATCGAGACAATCTGAAGGATTTTTCCTTCAGCCTTCGTCACTTTTTTCTCCGCCAAATCTTGCCGCGGTGTTCCCCTGCGAGGGTCTTTTGTGCGCACCGGCACCCGCCCGAACGGTCACAGAACCTGGGTGTACCTGTTACTGACACCTTGTTCCCAAGAAACAAACGGCAGAACCGAACAAAAGGTACGGTAAAACAATCCTGCACCTGGGAATTCCGATAATTACCTTATAGCGAGAGATTCAAAATCCGCGTGAAACCTATTTTAGGTACTGTTTTCAGGAGCGGTGTCCCCATCAGGAAAGTCAGGAGAACCCGGCTGCCCGGCAGGAGGCCGGTTCTCAAAATACCCAACACCCTCCGGGAAGACGTTGGTATTGGTATAGTTTCTCACGACCTGCGGAGATACAACCGTAAGCTTCGGGATCACCACATTGAACCGGTGGGAGGGATACCAGTAGATTCCATTCCCATATGAGTAGGATGCTTCCGGGACTACCATTTCAGCGCTGGAGAGATCAAGGTGGCGGATCTCTGCATCATCGTAATTAAGGATCTTGAGCAGTTTGTTTTTCAGATCCTGCTTTCCCAGTAAAAAGAAGATAATCCGCGTCCCTTCGTCCACGGAATAGTGCACATCGACCAGTGCCGTATCGTTCTGGAGCTGCACCTGCACCGACTCAACCGTGATGTACCCGTACCGCTCGTCGTTTGCCGCAGTAACAGGTACCATAAAAAGACCTGCAAGGATCAGGCAGAGCAGTGCGACAGCACATCGTCTCATGGCAGTATAAGTTCGAAGGAACCAGTTAAATGGTTTACGGTTTTTTTAAAAAGAAAGAAAAAAATTATTTGTGGGAGGCCAGGGTGATCTCGATACTCGACACATTGGTCTTGCCGGAATCCGTATCGATGATCTCGGTAGAGATAACAATATCTTTCTTTGTTACCCCCTCAAGGAACCGGTTCAGGGAGATCTCTGCCGTATCCACAGCGCGGGAGATTGCTTTTCCCCGCGCCTTGATTGCCACCTCGCTGGCCCCGTTATTGAACTGCGTAACTACCGCAAGCACGTAGTTCATCACCGGCTTGTTCCCCACAAACACGGTGTTTTCCTTTGTCGGTTGTACTGTCGGTTCCATAAACGATCACAGGTACTTCTTCTTTGTTATGAGTTCTGCATTCAGCACACTTGCACCCGCTGCACCGCGGATCGTGTTGTGGCCCATCGCGATAAAGCGGAGGCCGGGGCGCAGGCGTCCGACAGAGACCGTCATACCATTGCCCCGCATCCGGTCGAGACGCGGCTGGGGACGGTCCGGTTCGTCTGCGAAGAGGTGGACGGACTCCTTTGGCTGGGTAGGGAGGCCCTTGATGGGAGGTTTGTAATCCCGGTAGGCTTTCTCAACTTTATCGAGGGATTCCTTGATATCCACCCAGACCGCCATCGTGTGTCCGTCGATAACCGGAACCCGGTGGCAGCTCGCGCTCACCCGGAAAGGAGCGTTTGCCACTTTTTTCCCTTTCAGGGTTCCCATGATCTTGAGGGTCTCGGACTCCATCTTCTCCTCTTCCTTGCTGATGTACGGGATGACATTATCGTAGATCGCCATTGCAGCAACACCGGCAAAACCTGCTCCCGAGATCGCCTGCATTGTAGCAACGCGGATATCGGTGAATTTGAACTTCCGCAGCGGTGCAAGAGCGGTGACCATCATGATCGTGGAGCAGTTCGGATTGGTCACGATAAAACCGTCCCTGCCGGCATCCCGCTGGACATCGATCAGGCCCAGGTGCTCCGGGTTGACTTCAGGCACTACGAGGGGGATGGTTGGCTCCATACGGTGGGAACTCGCGTTGCTGCAGACGGCAATGCCCGCATCGGCAAACTTGTTCTCAACGTCCAGGGCTATCTCCGCCGGGAGAGCCGAGAAAACAAGATCCACGTCCTTCATCGCCGACGGAGTAATATTTTTTATCTTGATCTTGGCAATTTTTTCCGGGAACGGCGTTTCAAGGCGCCAGTTTACCACGTCCCCGTAGGGTTTTCCCGCACTGCGTTCCGAGGCCGCGAGTGTTGTCAGGTTGAACCATGGGTGATCCGCCAGAAGTTCGACAAATCGCTGACCAACCGCGCCCGTAGCTCCGAGCACTCCTACATTGATCATAAGTGACAGGTCCTGTTTTTGTGTAGTTTTGTCTTTCCCGTTATTCCAGATAATGGCGGGTTGTAAAATCCCATTTCACCTGTGATGATAAAAACATTGTTTTCCGATGCGTACCGTTTATTAAAACGCCCTGAATAAATTGCAGATAAGGATTCCATAAAACCGGGGTTTCCCTAAAATATCCCTATAATAACCATTACGGTTTGCAAAAAAAGGCCAAGCTAAAACACGTAAGAGCCAAAAACAATTGACATTGCCGCAGATTCTGCGGGATCAACAAGAAAAAAGGCTGGTAAAACGGACGGTACGTGAAAAGATTATTCCATGTGGATAGCTTCTGACGGGCAGGCATCCACGCAGGTCTCGCAGTCCACACACATGTCCTTGTCTACCTTGGCCTTCTCGTTATCCATGGATATCGCAGAGGCCGGGCATTCGCTTACACAGGTTTCGCAACCGGTACATTTTGTCGTATCAATAACGGCAACCAAACTATTCACTCCATCGTTATTATGCGGCCAAAGACAAAAAATAGGTTTCGATTTGTACAAACGGCATCAGGCTTTCGGATTTTTCGGGACAAGACCGAGGACATCGTTCATGCCATAGATGCCCGGTTCCTTCCCGGCGACCCAGCATGCCGCCCGTAGTGCCCCGCTTGCAAAGACCGAGCGGTCGTACGCCCGGTGGGAGAGCTCGATTGTCTCGAAGTTCTTCGAGAACATGACCGAATGATCGCCCACGATATCGCCGCCCCGGATCACATGGACGCCGATCTCGTTGCCGCGTTCCATCATGCCCTCCCGCCCGTAGAGCTTCCTGCGTTCCCCCACTTCCTCGTCAAGGATCTGGAGGATCGTCTTTGCCGTGCCGCTCGGTGCATCCTTCTTGTTCCGGTGGTGCGCCTCGATCACCTCGATATCGTAGTCAGCGAGCAGTTTTCCCGCCTCCCGCACCAGCTGCCAGAAGATATTGACCCCTACCGAGAAATTGCTCGAAATTACCGCCGGGATATTGCCCTCAATTGCAGCGGCCATCTCCCTGCGCTGTTCGGGGGTAAAGCCGGTCGTTCCCACGACAACGGCGACATTGTGCTTTGCCGCGGCCTTAACGTTTCCCACAGCGGCCTGGGCAATCGTAAAGTCGATCAGGACATCGGGTTTTTTGCGGGCAAGCAGATCGCCGATATCCTGCGATGCCACGATCTCCGCCCCGAAAAAGGTTCCCGGGCGGAGATCGATACCCCCGACCAGTTCGAGGTCTTTGGACTCATGGACCATCCTTCCGATGGTCTGGCCCATGCGGCCTGATGCGCCGCAGACAACAACTTTTACCATGACCGGGTCACCGCCGGCTCTTCTTTACTGCCGGCTTTTTTGCGGGTTTTACCGGGCCGGCCGATCCCGTTTTCTTTCCTGTCGGGATAGTGGCGAGCACTTTTTTGAGTTCGGCAGTCTTCTTCCCATCAAGGTCGGCAAGCGGAAGTCTGACCGGGCCGCCGGCCATGCCCACCAGCTCCACGGCCTTTTTGACCGGTATGGGGTTCGTATCGATGAACATCGAACGGAAGAGCGGTGAGAGGGCATAGTGCAGGGAGAGCGCCTTTTTCCAGTCGCCTTTTTCCACAGCCTCGCACATCGCGACCATGCGCCGGGGATCGACATTTGCCGCAACCGAGATCACGCCAGTACCTCCGAGCGCCATGATCGGGAGCGTGAGGTTGTCGTCACCGGAGATCACGGCAAAGTCCTCGTCCTGCGTCATCTCGATGATTCTTGACACCTGGCCGATATTGCCGCTCGCTTCCTTTATCCCGACAATGTTCGGGTGCTGCGCGAGCTCTGCGATCAGGTCCGGTTCGAGATTCTGCCCCGTGCGGCCGGGCACGTTGTAGATGACGAGCGGGATATCGAGGTCCGCAAGTTTTGTGTAGTGCCTGATAAGCCCTGCGCGGTTGGGCTTGTTGTAATACGGGCTGATGACGAGCACGCCATCCGCGCCGGTGTCCTTGGCCGCCTTGGTGAGGATGACTGCTTCCGCTGTGTTGTTCGAACCCGTTCCTGCGAGAACCGGAATCTTCCCGTTAACGGTATCGATCGTGGCACTGACAACCCTCTCGTGTTCCTTAATGGAGAGCGTTGCCGATTCCCCGGTCGAACCGCACGGTACAATGCCGTGGATACCGCAGGAAAGCAGGTAACGGATATTTCGTTCAAGACCCTGGATGTCAAGGTCCGTCGCGGAATTACGTTTAAAAGGGGTTATAATTGCGGGTAGGACACCATTGAACATAACCTACGGTTATGCATGTCTCTTTGTATTAATTTTTCTTGTTATATACCCGGCGACACGATTTCGTACGCGTTTGCTCTGGATGGACGCGGAGGAACCGAGCTGCTGTTTGTTTGCGTCAAAGCTGTTCGAAAAGTTCTCCCGCTGCTTGGCAAGGAGGGTGGTCCCGATGGTCTTAATATATGACGGCTTTATTCCCATGGAATATTCCTCTAAAGTTCTATACGTATAATGCGGTTCGACAACATAATAATATTCCCCGCAACATCCCCGGGGGTTTCCCCAAACAGGTGGATTGCCGCTTTTTCTGGAGCGGCACCCGGATCGATGACAGCTTCCGGAACGCCATCCCTGCAGCAGGATGCAATACCCCAGTCCATGGTGCTGACGCCCGGGGCCTGCCTGTTCCGATCCACCGTGCAGCATTCAAGGAACATATCCTCAAGCACATCCTGGATCCGGGCCGCATACCGGATCGTTGCCGCACAGCGCATCTCCGGGTCGAACTTCATTGCGGAGAGGACCACTCTCGCCATCTCCCCGTCGGCACTAAACCCGCAGGATCCTGCGGCACGCACCCTGGTATCCTGTACAAGAAGTCCGCCGGATACCGATGCAACGCCGGTGTTGTCGCGTGCACCGCGGATTGCATAGCCGATGTTTGCAGGAGCGCCGGCTGCAAGCCGAAAATCCATCGATTCTTCCAGAAGATTTACTGCCTGCGAGAGCCGGGAGAGCACGTCTGCCCTCTGCTGTTCCGGGCTGATCATAACTGTCAGGTACCTCTGTTGTCCACAGGGTACTTATGTCCTTTCACAAAAAAAATCAGGAGAGATCCAGCTCGCCGCGGATCTCCAGAAGCCCCCCGAGGGCGGTTGCATAGAACTCCGGAATGGGCAGGAGCGATTCGATGGGGGCGATGCGCGTCCGGTCGCACCCCGCGGCAAACGACTTCTCTTTTGCCTTTTTTGTCACGGTCTTTACGGTCACGTCCGACAACCTCCCGCCTTTGACGAGCGCACATGCCGTAATCAGGCCCGATGCGCTGTCTGCGGCCTGCAATGCGATATCGACAGGTTCCGTATAGGTCCCGGCAAAGAGATGATGGTTGTGCCTTTTTACCACGGAGGCAATCGTCGGATCGATCCCTTCCGCAAGAAGGATCATTTCCCCTTTTATCCCATGCTGCTCCATGTCGCCTCCGATAAGCTCGAAGTCGATATCATGAAGAATGCCGATTGTCTCCCACGTTTCCGGATCGCTGCCAAGATGGACGGCAAGCGCTTTCATGACGGCACCGGTTGCAAGGCAGTGTCTGGTAAGACCCGGTTCACGGACATACCGGGAGAGGAGGGCACATGCAGCGGAACGTTCCATACTGGGTTATATGCCGGTTTTCCTCATCAGTATGACGGTCGCGAAGATATGCATATATGAGAACAGCGCAAATATGAACGGGATGGACGCACGTCTGCTGGATGTTATTATCGGCGTTGCCGGGTTCATTATCCTGACCGTCTTATTGGCAGTACTTCCGCTGGTCATGAAGGAAGCTGTCGGGGCAGCATACCTGATCGCAATTGTCGTCTTTATCCTGTTCCTTGCCATTGCAGGCTATAAGGTAAACGAGCAGATTGCCTGAACGGGAAATATACCTTTTTGTCTTTTTTAATCAGATCCCTAAAAGCTGGACATCAGCCCGCTGGATCGCACATCTGCCGGATCGCAAAACCTGCGGAAGATCCGGTTTGAAAAAAAAGTCCACCAACCGATCCGGTTTTTCTCATAATTTTCCCACCTCTTCCGACGGACATTGTCTGTAACTTTACAGACAATCTGTAAAGTTACAGCTGAACTGTAAGGTTAAGTACTGGAAAAATCCGGGAGTCCTGACATTCCGGAACGATTCTGATAATTTACAAAAAAGAAAACCGCGAGACCGGCCGGGACCCGGTCATTCCGCTTCTTTTTTGGGGGCCTGCGGTTTTGCCGGTGCGGGTTTGTGGGGAAGGGACTTTTTTACTTTGTAATAACTTAAGGGGTGACTGACCTTCTCGCAGATATGGTCGCGGTGGACGCAGAGCCCCGTGGTCTGCATAGCGGCGCAGGCCGGCGTTGTATATTCGGTCGAGGTGCCGCCACGACCGGTGATGTGCTCGACCTGGTACATGGTCTTTTCGATATCGAAATCGGGCGAACGGGCGTAGAGCGCGGCAATGCCGGACGTGTCCATCCCGATATTGTGGAGGAATGCCGTAAGCGAGAAACGGCCAGGATGCGTGAGATTGACTCCTGCGGCCAGCGCGGTGATAAGTGCCTGTATGCAGGGAGGAAACGCGCCTTCCTCGACCTTGCCAAACTGCCGCAGCATCTGTTCCTGGTACGCGGCCTTGATCTCCGCGGCCCGCGGGGCAAGCTGCTCGCAGATCTCTTTTGGTACCCGGTGGGGGAGGTCACGGCGCAGCATCACCCGGACACGCTCCCGCAAAAGTTCGTACCGTTCGTTCTTGTTCACCGTAACAAAACCCTGCTCCACACGCCGGTTAATGAGCCGGAACCGGTCATCGTGCAGCGGAGCGACAAGCTCCACATAATCGGGCACCGGCATCCGGTCTTTTTCTATCCTGATGCCCAGTTCATCGGCTATAGCCATCCAGAGCCGGGAGTACTCCCCGTCTTCCTGCATATACCCGCTGTTCCATTCCTCTTCGTCGACGAGGAAATAATAAGCCCGCTCGGACTCGTACCGGGTGAGACGGTCGATGAGCTGCCGGTCGTTCACGCAGGATGCAACGATCCGTGCAAGTGCATAGGCCGCGATCTCATCTTCAGGAGTATCGCAAACCGCAGGAACATGGTTTTTCCTCGGGACCGAGGCTTCCTTAATCCGGGCAACTGCCAGATCGACAAGAGCCTGTCCTTTTGGTGTTGAAAGAAGGGAACCGAGCGATGCAAACCGGGCCCTGATGGGCTCCTGGGCTTTTTTCAAAAACGGAAAATGGGAGAGTTCCTTGCCGGAGGGCACAAAGACCATTCAGTCAGCCTCAATCCGGGGGGCGAGCAGGTACTCGACGTGACCATTGCCGCCCGCAATATCAAAGGAGAACCGGACCGGGTGGTCGACGCCAAGGCAGACCTCGACTTCTGCCGCCTTTGACATCACTTTCCCCATGTCCCGGAGATAGTCAAGGGAGAAGAGCGACCGCACGTCTGCGGGAACGAGCGACTTGAGCTCGTCCTTGCCAAACTCGCGCTGGATATGGTCGGTGTCGCCTTCTGCAACCATGAAAAAGGTCTGGTCTTTCGCATTGATCCCCATCGCGATCTTATCGGAGATTACCGCTGCGGCCTTGATTGCATTGTTGAGGTCTTCTCCCGATATGACAATCTTGCCGGGCAGATTGATTGTCGGGGAGTTGGGATCTTTTCGTATGGTGTTTGTGTCGAGCAGGGTGATGGAATAGTGGTAGCCGTGGACGCTGACTGCCATCTTCTGGGCATTGTCTGCAAGTTCGAGGCTGATGAGATCGCCTTTCCCGCCCATATTAAAAATATTCTTCATCTTTGAGATGTCGACCCCGAGTTCGCTCGCTGTCGCCTTGAATGTGTCGAAGGCCTCTTTCTTGAGCGTGAGGGCGATCATCGCGACATTGGCGGTATCCACTGCCCGGGTGGAGATGCTGTCCTCTGCGGTATGCAGCCGGCACTCAGGAACAAGTGCCGAGATCGCTTCGATGGCCTCCCGGAATACGTCTGCGTCAATGGTTGCTTTTAACATCGCGTTCCCCTTAACAACTGTCTTATACAGTATATCGTCATACTTTAATTATAGCGTTTTGGGTTCGATTCAGGGATTTTTTTATCCGGGAGAACATTCATGGGGTCACAGTGGTCGCGGGATAAGGTCTATTTACGGGCAAAACACGAGGGATTCCGGTCCCGGGCATCGTACAAATTAATCGAGATCCAGAATAAATTCGAGGTCATCAGGAGAGACGATAACATCATCGATCTCGGGGCAGCCCCGGGCAGCTGGCTCCAGGTCCTGCGGACCCTGACCGACGGGCGAGTACTCGGGATCGATCTCAACCCGATCGCAGCGATTGAAGGAATAGAGACCATCGAAGGGGATCTGACAGATCCCCTGATCCAGCGCCAGGCACAGGAGATGCTCGGTACGGTGAGCATTGTTGTCTGCGATGCAGCCCCCAAACTCTCGGGCCACAAGAGCTACGACCAGGCCCGGGCCATTGCACTCGGGGAGGAAGCGCTGACGTTTGCCTGCCATGTGCTCAAGCCCGGCGGGAACTTTATTATAAAATCATTCCAGGGCGAGGACTTCCCCGAACTTCTCGGCATGATCCGCGAGTATTTCTTTGCCGTAAAGACCTATAACACCAAGGCTACGAGGAAGGGAAGCACGGAAATTTATATTGTTGCAAAGAATTTCAAGGGTTGAACGCTTCCCATGACAGAGACGCTCAAGGATCCCTGTGGACGACCGGTAACGAACCTGCGGATCAGCCTGACCTCGCGCTGCAATCTTTCCTGCATCTACTGCCACGCCGAAGGAGAAAAGAATCCCGAGAGCGAGATGAGCGCTGACGAGATCATTGCCATCATGCAGACTGCCGCAAAGTTTGGGATCCGCAATATAAAATTCACCGGGGGGGAACCGCTGATCCGGCCGGATATTTTGCAGATCATCCGGGCAGTCCCGAAAGGAATCGAGGCATCGATCACCACAAACGGCATCCTTCTTGCCGATATGGCCGCAGACTTAAAAGCGGCCGGGCTCCGCCGGGTAAACGTCAGCCTCGACAGTCTCAACCCTGTAACCTACAAAAAGATCACCGGCAGCGACCGGCTTGGCGAAGTGCTCGCCGGGATCGATGCTGCCTTAAACGTCGGCCTGACACCAGTCAAGATCAACATGGTGGTTCTCGAAGGTATCAACGACAACGAGATCGACGATTTCCTGGCCTATGTCCGGAACAACCACAACCTCGTCCTCCAGCTCATCGAACTGATGCACTTCAACGACTGCGAGTATCATGGAGATCTCAATCCCCTGGAGCACCGTCTTGCAGCACGCTCCGAGCAGATCCTGACGCGCCGTATGCACCACCGCAAGAAATACTGCCTTGACGGTGCCGAGGTGGAGATCGTACGGCCGCTGCACAATACCGAATTCTGTGCCTACTGCAACCGGCTCCGGGTAACATCGGACGGGAAACTCAAACCCTGCCTCCTCCGAACCGACAACCATGTTGCAATTCGGGGGAAAAAAGGAGCGGAACTCGAAGCCCTGTTCCGGGAAGCCGTTGCACGGCGCGAACCGTTCTTTAAATAAGGCACGTTTCCTTTTTTTCGCACCCCCTCTGGGGAACATGACAATATATTTACAATTCCGGCATCCACTAGAACCGTATGACAACGGACAACGAATACCTCTCCACCCTCAGGCACCTCTGGGAAAAGTCCCTGATCCTGCACGATACCTCGCTTTTTAACAAGACCCTGTATTTTTATTTCCTCGATTCCATTGCCCACATCGATTATACCTGCAGCATCTATGCGTTCAACTACCAGTCCCCGAAAAACATCCTCGGGGGCGAATACATGCGCTGGCGGATTGATGAGGAGAAAAAAGGCGATCGTGCGCAGTTTCCCGCGTTTATCGTCTGGCTCAAGGAGAAACACCCGGAGAAGTTTGCCCGGCTGCCCTCGCTCTGGCAGATGGTGTATGACCCTGAGGATCCTGCGGAATACCGCAGTTTCCGGATCGTTCTCGACCCGGACAGCCGCCAGCAGATCCCACCGGACGTCCTTACTGCCATCATTGACGAATTTTTCGAGCAGGAATTCTTAAAGAGCCTGTACGAGGGCGCATCCCTGTCAAGGCTTTTTACAACGTTCCTTGCCGGTTGTAAAGCCTGAAGTACCATGGATGTCAGCCGGCTCTGTGCAGCACTCGTTGCGATAAAAAGCGAGAACCCCCCGGGGGATACTGCGGACGTCATCGAGTATATCAGGGACTTTTTAGACGCCCGGGGTATCCCGGCACTGGTCATTGATACCGGCAGCGGCCGCTCTAACCTGGTCACCAGAAATCCAAAAAAGAAGCTCCTTTTCTGCGGGCATGTCGATGTGGTGCCGGCCGGGGATGGATGGACACACCCTCCCTATGCGGGCGTTATCGAAGACGGCTCGGTCTGGGGCAGGGGAGCGACCGATATGAAGGGCGGGTGTGCGGCCATGCTTGCCGCCTGCGATTCCATGGTAGAGGAAGGCCGGGAACTACCCGCCGATCTCGCGTTTGTCTGCGACGAGGAGGCAGGGGGAGACCACGGGATCCGGCACCTGCTCCGGGAGAACCTGCTTTTCCCCTGCGATTGTCTTATTGCCGAACCCACGCCGGCACGCCATCCCTGCATCGGCCAGAAGGGGCTCTGCCGCATTACGGTCGATTTTACCGGGACGCCGGGACACGGTTCGCTCTACCCGGTCGTGGGAGTCAATGCGATCATGGAAGCGATGGGATTTCTTACCTTTGTAAAAAGTCTCTCTGATCGCAGGTATCCCCTTGACGGGAACCTCCAAAACCTCATCACGGCATCCGCGGGTGCGTTTTCCGATGAGTTCCATATACCGGACGGAAACAGGATTCTCGAACGAATCACCTTCAATCCCGGGGTAATTGCCGGGGGCGAAAAGGTCAACATCATTGCCCGGCACTGCTCACTTGGCCTCGAGATGCGGATTCCCTGGGGATGCAGCATCCCGGAACTTGTCAGGGAAATCCACGGGCATGTACCGAGCGGGACGGTGAACGTCGATACCACAAGCGATCCCACCCTCACCGATCCGGAGGGAGATTTTACCGCCATTGTTTCCCGTGAAGTGGAGAAGGTATGGGGCGGGGCGGTATTTCCCATCCTCCAGTGGGCGGCAAGCGATGCACGCCACCTGAGGCGGGCCGGGTTCAATGTCATAGAGTACGGCCCCGGGGAGATCTCGACCCTGCACGGGATCGATGAGCGAGTCTCCGTGACATCCCTCGAAAAAGCCGTCAGGATTTACCGGGGCATCCTGGAGGCTTACAGTTCGAAAAACAGTACTTCATAACCATCCCTGGACCGAGGGGGTGGGGGGATATTCCCGGGTCGGACAATAAAAAATGTCGTTGGCATGTGAAAAAATTATTTTCTCCAGCGCTTTGCACCGGCACAGGCAATACCTGCCACAACAAATGCAGCAAGGGCACAAAACGGCGAGAGCGGAGTAAACGTGGTCGCGGTTGCAACCGGTGTTTCTGTGGCGGTAGCGGCACCGGAAGACGTTGTTTCCGGGACCGTTGCTGTTGTCTGGACCACAGATACCATTGTGACCGGGGGCGTGGTCTTTACCCCGCCAAGAACCCACGGGGCTTCCGTAGCGGTTGGTGTAACATTATACTGGTAGACCTGCCCTTTCCCTCGTACAGAATTCAGATTGCTCTGTGCATCGGCATAATTCGGGCTGAGTGACAGTGCCGCTTTGAAACAATTGGCGGCGTCATCGTACTGTTCGAGCGCAGCATATGCCTTCCCCTTGTTGTTCCAGATCTCGGCATTTGTAGTTGTCTCTTTGGTAGCTTTGTTGAATGCATCGAGTGCATTGCTGTACTGCTGCTGCGACATGTAGATGAGGCCAATCTGGTTCCAGGTATCCGCATTATGGGGGTCGATGGTTGTACACTGGGCATACGCTTTGATCGCTGCATCCGGGCTCCCGGTCTTCGCATACGAATCGGCAAGGATACAATAGGTTTTGGAGTTCGGGGTTCCCTGAGCGGTCACATTAAGATACGCTGCAATTGCCTCATTGTATCGTCCGAGTTTGTACAGCGCATAGGCCCGGGCATTGAGGGAATCGGAGCTCGTCCGGATTGCGAGGGCAGCGTTTGCCGCATCGAGTGCATTCGAGTACTGTCCCAGCGCATTCAGGGCCACGGCTTTACCCGACAGGGCCAGTGCATAGGAGGGGTCAAGCGAGAGCGCATGGTTGTAATACGTAACTGCATCCGCATAATTTCCCGCTGCGGCAGCATTCGTGCCTTTCGTATACCAGTCAAGGGGATCTTCTGCTGCTACCGCAGGTACGAGAATAAGGATAATTATGAGGAGGAAACCGACCTTTGCGCTCTTCTGCATACCCGGAAATTCTCTTTTATCGCAGATGAATGTATTGTTTTTTTAGCCCGTCAGATTATTCCGACGAGGGGGATGATGACGACATCACGCCGATCGTGGCCACTGCCACGGTCAGTCCGAGGATTGCAGCAAAAGCAAATGCCATTAAAAATCCCGCAGAATCTGCGATGATTCCGGCAAGGAAGGGAAGGATGGCCATCCCGAGGTAACTGGCCGTAGAGAACAGGCCCATAAGAAGGCCCTGACGGCCGGGAACCTGTGCCAGGAATGCCATCTGGGCGATCATAACAACGCCGGCAAGGGCACCGAGGATGACAAAGGCAACCGGGGAAACTGGTATAAACAGAACCGCACCTGCCATAAGGAGGGATGACCCGAGGATAATCCTCCCGCTGAAACGCCGGATCCGGGATGCCACAAGGACCGTAACAATGGTGGCGACGCTCATGGCGGCGATCCAGAATCCAACAAGGTCCGGGGAAATTTTAGAGTAGTCCGGATACAGGGACGATGCAACACCGGTGATCCCGACAAGGACAACGGCCGAATACCAGAGCCAGAGATTACCGCGGATAAACGAAAAGACGCTGGCAGCATCCCGCTCTTTTCGCGGCACATCCCCGGATCTGCCGGCAGCCGCGGTCCCCAGTAACGCAACGGCGGTACATACGGTAAAGAAACCTATCCCAACGACCGGTGATGAAAAATACACCGCAAGCCAGCCGGAGAGAAGAAGACCAAGAACCAGCCCGAGGTTGAGCATCGCCATGTAGTACCCGCTCATGCGGACATGATCCGGCCGGGAATTGACATAGGCAAGGGCAGATGCGACAAAAAGACCGGTGCCAATTCCTTCACCTGCCCGGCAGACAACAACAAGGACCGGAGAAGAGGCAAGAAAAAGAAACGCACCGGAGAGTAAGGTCAGGACCAGTCCCGTGCGCATGACCGGCAGAGTCCCGTAACGGTCGGTGAGAAGACCTCCCGGAAGCGTGGAGACAAAGGCACCAAAAAAATATGCAGCATAGACTGCGCCCTGCCATGCGGAGGTACCGGCAAATGCCGGCAGCACCGGGACGATCGCATTCGAGAGCGCCATGGTGGCAAAGATGCCAAGGCACACGATTGCGATCTGCACCGGTGATTCTGCCATGGGATCAGCACATGCGGTAGGTTTCCAGGTTCATCGGGGAATGGGTCTGGATATGGTACCGCTTGTAGATGGAACTGGCAAGATCGATGGTATTGTTCTCGTCGCCGTGGATGCAGAATATTTTTTCCGGCCGCGGCTGGATCTGGCCTATGTAATTCATCAGCTGGCGGCGGTCCGAGTGACCCGAGAAACCGTCAACGGTCACGATCTCGAGGTTGATGGTGATCGTACCTTTGCGTCCCATCGGCACCTCGCGCCATCCTTTCTGGATGCGCCGGCCAAGCGTGCCGTCTGCCTGGTATCCGACAAAGACAAGGGCGTTCTTCTCGTCTTCCGCGAGGCTTAAGAGGTATTCCATGATCGGGCCGCCGTTGAGCATCCCGCTTGTCGAGATGATTACGCAGGGGTCGCCGTTGACTACTTTTTCCCGGACTTCGGACGAATCGACCTGCTGGAAGCATTCGGCAAGGAACGGGTTGTGCCCTTCCCGGAATATGAGGTTGCGCAGGTCGGTATTGAGGTACTCCGGGTAGGTCGTGTGGATCGCGGTAGCTTCCCGGATCATGCCGTCGATGTAGATCTTGACCTGCGGGATCTTGCCAAGGCGCATCCCCTCTTCCAGAGCGAGCATAACTTCCTGCGACCGGCCGACTGCAAATGCCGGAATGATCACCTTGCCGCCCCGCGAGAGCACCGCGTTGATGGTCTCGTAGAGTTTTTCTTCCGCATCGGACCGGGCTGGCTGGAAATCGTTCGAGCCGCCGTACGTGCTCTCCATGAAGAGCGTTTCGAGCCGGGGGAACTGGTTGATTGCCGGGTTAAAAAGACGGCTCTTGCTGTAGTTGAAATCGCCGGTAAAGGCGATGTTGTACAGGCCGTCGCCAACATGGAAATGGGCAATGGCAGAGCCGAGGATATGGCCGGCATTATGGAAGGTGAGCTTGATATCCGGGGCAATATCGGTTACGCTGCCGTAATTGAGGGTTATGGAATGCCGGATATAGGTCTTGACCTCGTTTGAGCTGTAGGGGATCTTCCGGCCTTCTTTGTTGATGACATCGAGATAGTCCAGCTGGAGCATTGCGGAAAGGTCCCGGGTGGGCGGGGTGGAATAGACCGGGCCTTCGTACCCGTACTTGTAAAGGAGCGGGATGAGGGCACAGTGGTCGAGGTGGGCATGGGTAAGGACAACAGCATCGAGCTGGGCAAGGGGGTGAATCTCCGGTACGTACAGGTAGGGGGTTCCCCCGGCATTGTCCGGTTTCTCCCCGCAATCGATGAGGACCCGGCTGTCCGGGGTGGTAAGGAGAAATGCTGCACGCCCTACTTCCCGGCAGCAGCCGAGCGTAGTGACACGAACCCACTGATCCTTCTTGAGGGCATTGCCGGTCTCGTCACGCGCAACGATATCGCGGTGGATCCTCCTGCCGATGGTACGCAGGAACTGCTTGCGGTCCTCGTTGACTGAACGAAGGTACTGCCGGACCTGCTTGACCGTGCTGCTCTCTATGGGGGGAGTACGGACGACCTTGGGTGTCCAGCCGATATGGCGGGTGATATCGCGAAGCGTAGTACCGTTCTTGCCAATAACAACACCGGGTTTCTCCGCTTCAATGAGGACTTCCCCGGTATCTGCATCGAAAAAGATATCGGTAATACCGGAAGATTCAGGAACAACCGCCCGTATCTCAACGGCAGCCTTTTCGGGATCTTCGAGAATGGTCGGGCGGACAACGATCCTTTTCCTCAGGTCACGCGCAAGAACCCGGATCAGGTCTGCTTCATCGGCAAACTTCTTTGGGTCATCGGTGTAGATAACCAGTTCCGGGCCTTCGAATTCCACCTGCTGTACGGTAATGCCTGCGGGCACCTTCTCGTTGATCTTGTCCTTAAGCTCTTTTAGCCGGTCTTCGATTAACATGTTCCAAACGTCCTAAAAAAAGATTATGCAGAAATTTTTGGGAGATATTTTTTAAGGTCGTCCTCGCCAAGTTCCTGGAACTTGTCTTTTGTTATAACGACGACATGTACGCCTTCGCCGGATCCTGCATCCCGTTTCATGGCGGACTTGAGAGCCCGGATCGCCAGTTCGATTGCTTCGTCCTCGGTCATGTCCGCATGGTACCGGTCTTCAAGGACACCATATGCCATGGGGGAGCCTGAACCCGTGGAAACAATATCGCTCTCTTTTGTTGCCCCGCCAAGGGCATCGACGGAATAGACACTCGGCCCGTGCTCGTCGACTCCGCCCACCAGGAGCTGGACGTAATAGGGCATATACCGGTTCTGGTTTAGGTAATTCGAGAGCAGGGTAGACGATGCACCTACGGTGATCGCACGGGACCTGCGGATCTGGTACAGGTTGCATTCGACCGTGATGATCCGGGCCAGCTGCTGGGCATCACCCACACCTCCCGCAATGGTCATGCCAATGCGGTCGGCGATCTGGTATACCTTTTTTGCACGCTTGCTTGCAATCAGGTATCCCATGGTTGCACGTTTTTCTGTCGCGAGGATTACCCCGTCGGCAAAAACCAGGCCAACTGTGGTCGTCCCTTTCATGGACTCCGGGTATTGTTCAGGCATATTACACCTCAAAAACAAATGAACGCCAAAAATTATGTTAAAAGCGTTTATGGTATTAGGGGATATCAGGAAATTTAAAGGTTATCATTCGGTGTCTTCTTTGCAAAGAACACGAATGAGTTCCCGGTCGTACAGCATTGCGACCAGGCGCTTGTCGCCGTTTACCACTGGCAGTTGATCAACACGGGATCTGCGCATCTTTAATGCACATTCGCTGACTTCGGCATTTTTCGGAACGGCAACTACGTTTTTGACCATGGCGAGTTTTACCTGCCGGTTGGGCAGCTGGACCCGGGAGATCCCGAAGCTGATCGTGTGGTTGTCCCGGATGCTCTCCCAGGTCCACTCGTCGTCATCGGTACCGTTCGAGAAATCGCTTACCCCGACGGAATCCTCGATACTCGAATTCCGGATCAGGTCGCGTTCAGAGATGATACCCAGAAGGACGCTGTCTGCGTTCAGGATAGGAATGGCATCCACACCGGAGATCTCCATGACGCGTCCCACCAGCGGGAGGGGGGTCTCTTCCCAGAGAGCAAAGGTATTGCTGGTATAGACATCCTTGATCTCTTCCTTGATCTTCAGCTGGGCAATCGCATGGATGAGGTCGGCAACAGAGAGCAGGCCGATAAGCTTGCCATCTTCGACAACCGGCAGCCTCCGGATATGATGGGAGACCAGAAGCTTTGCCGCGGTCCGGATATCCTCATCGGGCCCGATCGTGACAGGTTTTGAGGTCATCAGGAGGCCCAGCTGGGTCTCTTCGGGTTTCCTCAAAAGGTCTTTCCGGGTAATAATACCGACAAGCTTCTTGTTTTTCAGTACGGGTACTCCCGAAATGCCCGTCCTCTTGAGGATCTTGAGGACATCATCGCGGTTACCGGGGATATCGACGTGGACAACGTCCACGGTCATGTAATCCTTAACAAGCATGTCGGTTATGATCTCACCACCATGGTCGTCACCGGGCTGTGGGCGGTGACGTATGTACTGACACTTCCGATCAACAGCTTGTCGGTCTGGCTTTTCCCATGGGAACCGGCAACGATCAGGTCTGCCTTCTCCAGTTCTGCAAGACCAATTATTTCCGTTCCTGCGTGGCCCTGCTTCATATGGGTGATAAGTGCGACCCCGCTGGTTGCAGCAGCTTTCTTTGCCTTCTCAAGGACTGCATTTCCCTCGGTTTCGAGCACACGGTACATGATTTCGACCGTGTTGTCCGCCGGGAGAGATGTGAAAAGGCCGGTCTCTACCACATAAATGGCATGGAGCTTTGCATTCCACACCTTTGCCTCGTCGACAGCCCGCTTCAGCGCCAGATCGCTTGCTTCTGAACCATCGATAGCAACAAGAATGTTAGTAAACACTGCCATCACCCAAAACAAACATGCCAATTTTATTGAATTTACAAATTAAAAACGTTGTTCCTGATTTGGCCGACCGGCGCCCGTTTTACAATGGACGCTACCGGATCGCGGCTGAAATCAAGCGCAGATTGCGATGGATCGAGCGTAAAAAGGGTTGCGCGCCCACCTTTACGGATGAAAAAACTATTCCCGGTGAATGCTGAGCCCGCAATGGCAGACCGGAGCACGGTGAGGGGATCGAGACGGTACACGGTCGCGGTAAAGGCCATTTCAGAGAACAGATCCGGGGGAACGAACATCACGTTGTCCGTACCAAGCAGCACCCTGCACCCGAGCCGGAGCATTCGGGAAACCGGGGGCTGGCGGGAAGATGCTGTGACGCCAAGGATCCAGTTAGAACGGGGGCAGACCGCAATGGGAATCTGCCGGTCGGCACATTCCCGGATCTGTTTTGTGGTTGCATGGGTCATGTGGACGATCAGGTCGGGATCGAATGCAAGGGCGGCATCCACATCCTCGCTGTCCTGTTCCCCGGCATGGAATGCAACGAGCCGTCCTGCACGTTTTGCCGCAGCAACCTGCTCTTCCACATTCGGAATATCCCGGGTACTGCTGATGCCCAAGCCATTGGCAACCGCATCTCCCCCATCACGGCCAAGGATCACCGGGTCAAACTTCAGCCCTTCCGAGGCCTCATTAAGTGCCCTGACACCCGGCTCTCCCCCCTCGCGGAAATCCGCACAGCCTGCAGTGCCTGCATGTATCATACCCTCCATGGATCTGCGCATGGCACGGATAAGATCCTGATGAGATGCCTGCGCCAGAAGCCGGTGCTTGAGGCCGTTCGGGGGAGTCACAAGGCTTGCAAGATCCCCCGTGCTCCCGCAGTCCATGGCTAGGGTATCCGCAAGATGGGTATGGGCATTGAAAAACGCGGGGCATATCCAGATATTGGGGGCGCGGGGATTATCCTCGATTGCCGTTATCCGGCCCTGTTCGATCACGATATCGACCGGCTGCGCTTCGAGATCCTCGCCCAGCAGGGCATGTCCTGATATAATCAGCGGGGCTTTCATGACCGGTTGTGACTCTCCTTTATATATCGAAAAATGAAATATATTTGCATGGCAAAGAAACAAGGTGGAAGATTACTTTCCTCAGCGGGTCTCGTCAACTATTACGAGAGCGAAGACCGGCGTGCAGTTCATATCAGCCCCATCACGGTCATGGCAATTGCCGCAATCATCGGCATCATTACCCTCGTCTTCAACATTCTCTATTCTGTTCATGCGTAAGATAAATCAACATCTTTTTTTTTATCTACTTCGGGTGCTGCTCTTTGAGCAGACGCCGGGTGATATCTTCGGCAGGTGAGAAGTACAGGTTATTATGACCGGTCCATACCGGGCAGTTCCTGAAAAGCACTGCCGGGACGCCATTGTTACTCTCGCCCATCACAAAATTTGCAAACCCGGCAAGCTCGTCAACCACCGCTTCTTCAGTGATCTTGAGTTCATGACCGAAGAGATCGGTATCCCCTCTGAAGTCCCTGATCGCAGTAAATCCGCTCCACCCAATGGCGTGGCCGGTCTGCCCGCGCCTAAACGACCTCCCGCAGGTGTCAGTAATAATTACGCCGATCTTTTTCCCGGTGATCTTCTCTATCCTGTTCCGCACCTCTTCTGCCGCCTTCATGGGGTCCGGAGGAAGGAAGATAACCATGCCGTCATCGATATTGCTCTGGTCAACACCGGCCCGGACCCCGATATGGCCCCAGGGAAGTTCGGACATGATAAACGGGTGCTCCAGAATAATCTCCTTTGATGCATCGAGCACGGCCTGGACAAACCGGGGATCTTCCCCATTGAGTTTCCCGAGCCGTATCGCTCGTTCCGCGGGTTTGATCTCAGAAAGGGCCCGGGTGTGCCCCTGCGCTTTAGAATATACCGTTGATGCAAGGGAGAGGATATCGCCGTCTTCAACACTTACCTTATCGCAGATCATCGCAGCAATGTCGTCTCCCTTTTTTATAAGCGGCAGGCCCCGTATGCCGGTAACAATAATATTTTCCATAGTACCGGTTCTATGAGGCAATCGCCCGATATAGGGATTTCGTTTGGCGATCCCTGTATTTACCGGGGGAAATCCCGGATTTCACGATACATACATATATTTTTATAATGGATACACGCATCACCACTTGTTTATGTACCACATCCTCCGGTGCCCGGGGTGCAGAACGTTTACGTATGTAGACCGTTTTCAGAAATGGAAACTCTGCCCGGTATGCGGACATGCCTACGAAGTAGCAAAAGTCCCGGCATATCTGGAGGTAGAAGATTACCGGGATGCGGAGCATATCATAAAACAGATGGAAAAACACCTCTTTGCGCATAAAAAGAAGGATTTTTCCCCGGAGGAATCCGAAGAACTGCGCCATCATTACGCAGAATGGTTCCGGACCAGATGCCGTTAACCGACAGGGCGGGATATACCGGATATTTACCTTTATCGTGCAAAGTAGACCGGAACTACTCTCTGTCGACTATCTTCATGATGTAGCCGGCAGTCCGGGAGCAGGGCATGCAGGCGCACACACCAGCGTATGATATCGCAATAACCGGGGCTGGCCCGGCCGGTCTCTTCTGTGCCATCCACGCTGCGGCATCCGGGGCAACGGTTATCATATTCGAAAAAAACCCGGAACCCGGGGAGAAACTCTGTATCTCGGGCACGGGCCAGTGCAATATCACCCACAGCGGCGATATCCGTGACTTTTTTTTACGGTATGGCGCAAACGGGAAGTTCCTCAGGCCGGCCCTTCTGGGACACACAAACGAGGATCTTATACGGTTTTTCGGGGATCGGGGGATCGCCATGGAAGTGACCGACGGGGGGAAAGTATTCCCGGCAAACCGCAGCGCTCCTGCCATCTTACGAATTCTTACCGAAGAGTGCCGTACAAGGGGTGTCGATCTGAAATGCGGTGAACCGATAACCGGAATACAGAGGGCTGCCCACAGTTTTTCCATCTCTGCAAATGACAGGGATTACTCCGCAAAGATGCTGGTTATCGCCACCGGGGGCATGTCGTACCCGAAAACGGGATCAACCGGGGACGGGTACCGGTTCGCCGGCGCACTCGGCCACACGATAACCGAACCCGGGCCGGCATTAACCCCGCTGATCATCGACGATTACCCGTTTTCATCCCTTGCCGGGATTTCATTTCCCGGCCTGCCATTTTCTGTCTGGCGGGATTCACGCAAGATCTTCGATCGAAATGGCGACGTACTGCTGACGCATGCCGGCCTCTCGGGACCCGGAATCCTTGACTGTTCCCGGGATATCCGGGCGGGGGACGTGATCCGGCTCGCATTTGCCGGGAAGGCACAGCGGGAAACGGTCGAAAGAACATTCCTCGATCTGGTGCAGACGAACCCGACACGGCTGGTAAAAACCCTTGTCACTCATACAGGAGTCCCCGAGCGCCTTGCAGAATCCCTGGTCCATCTTGCCGGTGTTCCCATGGACTGTACAGGTGCACATCTCCCTGCAGCATTGCGGAAAAAATTGTCAGACCTGCTGGCAGGGTGCCCGCTCACCGTGAAAGCGCTCGGGAACTTCTCTGTTGCCATGGTGACACGGGGCGGGGTTGCCCTCAAAGAGGTACACTCAAAGACCATGGAATCGCGCATCGTCCCGGGACTGTTCTTTGCCGGTGAAGTACTCGATATCGATGGCGATACCGGGGGATACAACCTCCAGGCAGCGTTTTCTACCGGTTATTGCGCCGCACAGGGATGTACTGCGCGGCTCAAAGAACGGCAGTGAGATCCGGAAAGATTACCGGAACGACCGGATCACCTTTCCAAGCCGCCGGACTCCTTCACGGATGCGCTCCGGATTCGAATTGGAAAAGTTAAGCCGGAGCGTATCGGTCCCGCCTCCATCGACATAGAACGGGATGCCCGGGAGTACGGCAACCTGTTCCTTTAATGCGGCAGAAAAAACATCCATGGCTGATAACCCGGCAGGGAGCGTGACCCAGACAAACATCCCGCCTTCCGGACAAGTCCACGTAATGCCCGCGGGCATCTCTTCCTTTAGTGCATCGACCATACAGTCACGCTGGCTGCTGTACGCATCCCGGATCTTTCGGATATGCGCATCGATATCGTTATTCTCCAGATACTGCGAGGCTATCCGCTGCGAAAGATAATTCGAATGGAGATCCGATGCCTGCTTGGCGATCACCAGCTGCTCCATGATCTTTTTTGGGGCACAGACCCAGCCCATACGCATCCCGGGAGAGAAGATTTTGGAGAACGAGCCGGTGAGGATCGTCTGATCCGGCAGCAGTTTTTTGAACGGGGGGTTTGCCGTTCCCGAGAACTGGAGTTCCCCATAGGCATCGTCTTCAACAACCAAGGTCCGGCGTTCTTTTAAGATCTCTGCACATGCCTGCCGTTGTTTTATGGAGTAGGTGATCCCCGAGGGGTTCTGTGAGTTGGGAATGCAATAGAATAATCTGGGAGACTCCTGACAGATTGCAGCCTTAAATGCCTCCGGATCCGGGCCGTCTTCCTTGAGATCGATCGGGACAAAGACCGGCTCGTACAGGGAGAAGACCTGAATGGCACCAAGGTATCCGGGACGCTCTATGGCAACCCGGTCACCGGGATTGATGAGAATCTTCCCGATAAGATCGAGACACTGCTGGGATCCGTTCGTGATCAGGATCTCGTCGGGAGAGATATCCATTCCGAGGCGTTTTTTGTACCGATCTGCAATAAACCGGCGCAGGGGCAGGTAGCCTTCGGTTGTCGAGTACTGGAGCGCCACGCGGCCGTCTTTTTCAAACACCTCTTTTGCCGCCCGGGCAATACCGTCGACATCGATCAGTTCGGGGTTGGGCAGTCCCCCGGCAAATGAGATAATATCGGGATTTTCCGTTACTTTTAGGATCTCACGGATAAATGACTTGGGTGTCTTCTGCATCCTTTGGGCGAATGCATATTCCTGTGGTAAGACCGATGCTGTTTCCTGTCGAAGAGTTGTTGTTTTCCCTGCCATGAGATCACGGGCTTTTACCTGCTTTTGATAGTATATATTGAAAAAATGGGAATAAATACGTAACAGGTTTTGGCGATTGTCATGCCCCGGTATCCCCTATCCTCCAAAATTGTTCTGATGAAACTTCAAAAGACTTTTTACCCATACCCGCCCACCAGTTCACAAGGTGTAAGTTACATGATGGAAATCAAGAACATTGAAATCATGTCATGGGCAAAGATCCATGCATTGTTTGGGATCATCTTCGGTCTTGTCTACGGCATACTGTTTGCCATTCTCGGTTCTGCCATCGGCGCAGCCTATAATATGCCGGGCGCGACAACCCTTGGCCTGCTTTCAATCATCGTCTTCCCGATCATCTTTGGGATCATGGCATTCATCTGCGGGGCCATCATGGCATTCCTGTACAACATCTTTGCCAGCAAAATCGGTGGTATCGAGGTCGAGCTGGCTGAAAAGAAAGCCTGATCATTCTCTTTTTTCTTTCCTGCACGGTTAACCCGAAGTCCGCCACTTTGTGGCAGGGAGTTTGTCATTACCCTCACGACCGCCAGGACTCCGGTTCCCGGTTTCCATGGCACAATATTCCTGCTAAAAAAAGACTATTATGCGATTATCCGGTAAACGCCCTCATAATATGAGGAAGCAGTACGGTGACATTGTTGAGCGTGACCGCGGCATACATAACGATCAGGATTGCATAGAGTGCCACGCCGGATCCCCGGACTTTCGATTCTGCTATCAGCGCTATGGGAATCACCAGCAGTAAAATCCCGCATTTTATTATTGCATGAAGGAGCGGAACGGTAACCACACCCGCCATAAGTGGATTGAGTTCAACCCCACCCATACCAAGGATGGCCTCTGTTGTGGTGATATCCAGCAGGAAGAGGAATGCAAGGACGCAGGTAAAGATGAGGACCTGCAACAGGGTCAGTTCACCATACCCCCTATGTGCCGGGAGATTTCTGGCTCCCGCCCGGACCGTCCCTGATGGTTGCATAGTTGATACTTTCAAGGATAGTATAAAATGTTTGTTCCAAAAAATACCCAAAATTCTTGGGATTTATGGAAAAATATCCGTGATTTGCACGTATTTTATGTAAAACCGAAAACCGGGTATGAACCCATTTATTTTTAAATAAGTTTAAAACATTTATTTATAAAAAGAAGTCTCTTCAGACGGAATAGTATCTGACCATCCTTACGGATCTACGCAAACTACAGGGAACGGCAACGGCCGGCTCTATGCCGGAGAGCCGGTCCCGCCCCCCGTTGCAACGGGAATGACACGGATTATTGTTCCGCTCTCTGTGCAGTACGCGTCCACCCGGGTTCCCACGCGGCCTACCATGGCATTCGTTGTCAGGATCAAAGAGTCCTGCCCCCGCAGGGAACGGAGGATGCATTTGTCGATCACCCCGTAGGTGAAAGACAGGGAGATGCTCTCTTTTGCTGCGCACATCTTTGCCCGGGTACCCATCGCCCCGACACAGAGGTCGGGCCGGTCTCTAATCAATGCCAAAACGGATGCAATATCCCCGGTATCCATATTATACACATGAATCGCTCCCGGAGTTGCGTGACAACAGGTCCCGTGGAGCAGGTTCTCGATAACATGGATCATGTCCAGAACGCTGCGGGGCTTTTGTTCCGGCTGGGCAAACCCGCGGCGCCCGAGTTCCTGCGACAGTTCGAGAAGGATCGGCACAGACAGGTGGGCCTTGAGGACAAGCTCGGGATCCCCGAATGCTACGGCCGGGACATTCTCTTCAAGGATCTTCCCGTCAAGAAGGAGGATAACCCGATCCGCCCACGGGTACGCAAGCTCGACATCGTGGGTCGAGATAAAGATGGTCTTCCCCTCATGGTTGAGCTCGTCGAGCAGCTCCATGAGCTCTTCAGAACCAGAAGGGTCCAGCCCGCTTGTCGGTTCGTCGAATACGAGAATATCCGGGTCCATTGCGAGAACACCTGCAATGGCCACCTTCTTCTTTTCGCCGCCCGAGAGATGATGGGGCGGGCGCCGTTCGAACCCGGCCATGCCGACCTGGCGAAGTGCCAGTGCAACTGCTTCGCGGATGGCATTTTCATCGTACCCGAGGTTTGCCGGCCCGAACGCAACATCCTGGTAAACGGTAGGGGCGATGATCTGGCGGTCTGCGTTCTGCATCACATAGCCCACCCGTTTCCTGAGCTGGCGCAGGGAGGATGCATCGTACCGGATCGGCTCGGTGTCGAAGAGGATCGTACCTTTCCCCGGCCGGATCATTCCGTTAAACATCTGCAGCAGCGTGGATTTCCCGGCGCCGTTCGGGCCAACGAGGGCTACTTTTTCGCCTTTTTTTACATGGAAACTGATGCCCTTGATGGCCTCGCGGTCTCCCGGGTAATGGTAACTCACATCCCGTGCTTCCAGTATGATCTTCATGAAAAAACCACGATCCCTGTTAGTATTGCCACCATAATCCCGCCCAGCCCGGAAAGGTACAGGACAACCGGAATAAAAGACTGCATCCGTACCGGCTCCATCGGGTCAAGCGAGGGCATGATCCCGTTATAACACCGGCAGTCCATCGCGCGGACCAGATCCTCCCCCACAATCCAGCTGGAGATAAAGAGCATCCCGCAGAGCATGGAAAACGAATGGATAGATTCCTTTGGCCGCTGGTATCCCAGCCGCATCACCTGCGCCTGCCAGATCTCCTTTGCCTGATCATAGAAGATGAAGATATACCGGTACATGATCATCATTAAGTCGATGAGTTCGACCGGGACCCGGCAGCGTTTCATCATGTTGAAGAGATCAGTCAAGGGAGTTGTCAGTGCGATAAAGAACAGGGATACCATGCACCCGAAGACCCGGGAAAGGATCAGTACGGACTGGTGTACTGCATTCGTTGTTATCGTCAAGTGTATCCACGACACCGGTGAAAACTCCCATACCACGTCCCCGCCGCCGAGCATGAATAACAGGACAACGATGCTGAAAACGGAAAATACGACCGGTGCAAGGAGAAGCTCTCCATAAATTCTCGCAGGGATGCGGGCAGGGAGTAAAAGGACAATACTGAGTATGAGACCCGACAGCACCGGGACAACCGGTGTCGGAGATACCAGACAAATACAAAGGGAACCAAGTCCGAGGAGGATCTTGGTTCCCGGGTGGATGTGCCGGAACGCATTGTTCTGTGCGGCATCGTCCAGCAGTGTTTCAAACATCGGGTTTCAGGCACGCTCCGGACGTTTTTTCTGGCCCAGCCAGTACCCGATCACGAGCCCGACAATAACTCCCCCGAAGGTTGCCTGGAGGGCAAAGAGGGTGGATTCTATCTCGCCGCTTGGCGGTTCGTACTGCGGGATCAAGGGTGTAAACGAATCGACCGGCTTACCGGTCAGTTCTGCAATCTTCTCGGATCCGACATCGTCCGATCCGGAAAACTCGTGTCCCGACTGGCTGCTGACGTACATGAAAAGGACGACGAATACGATCACGCCAATGAGCGTGAGTATCTCCAGTTTCCTGTGTTCGAACATAATTCACACCTTTTCCGGGGCTCCATCGGATGTACCGAGCGCCTTTTCTACCTGTTCCTTTGAAAACACACCCAGTTTCTCCAAGAGCTCCGGTTTGAGTTCGAGGATGTACTTGAAGACCAGCGCAAGGACAAGGCCTTCAAGAATGGACAGCGGCACCTGGGTGATTGCAAAGATTGCAAAGAACGCGGCAAACGATGCTGCAATGCCTCCGACTGCCGCCGGGTAAGCGACTGCCAGCTCGAACGAGGTGATGACATAGGTTACAATATCCGCCACGGCTGCAACGCAGAAGACCGTGACAAATATATTGACCGACGTGTTCTTAAGCAGTTTGTATACCAGGTAACCGACAATGGGGCCGCCAATCGCCATCGAGACCATGTTTGCCCCGAGGGTTGACAGGCCGCCATGCGCTAGGAGGAGCGCCTGGAAAAGCAGGACGACAAATCCTATCACCGCAGTGATATATGGCTTAAAACACATCACCGAGAGACCGGTACCGGTCGGGTGGGAACAGCTGCCGGTGACCGAGGGCAGCTTGAGCGCAGAGAGAATAAAGATAAACGCACCGCAGACCCCGAGCAGTGGGAGATATTCCCGGTCCTGTTTTAGCAGTTTCCTTAATTCGAGTATACCCATGACAATGAACGGGATGGCGATAATCCACCATACGAGGCACCATTGCCATGGCAGGAATCCTTCCATAATATGCATGATTTGTCACACAAATTTACTTGTTTAAAGTAAATATAACTTACTTTTGTTCAAAGGCCAATCTGTATTCATTCGACGGTAATACCAACAGGGTTGGTTATGACCGGGAAATGTTGGTGGAAACGCAGAAGGAAAAATTTGGCATCATACCAAACCTTATTTTCCGATCAGGACAAGAATACGATCATGGAGATTAATGACGGCCGGGAACTATCGGCACAGAAGGTCAGGTATCTCAAATACATAGCGGAAAAAGGGGGCCGGGTAAGGACAACGGATCTTGCCAGGGAGCTCGGCGTTGATCCGTCAACGATCACAAAAACGGTTGCGGAACTCGCAAAGACCGGGCTCCTCTCCCATGAGCCGTACCATGGCATCTGCCTGACCGGGGAAGGCCAGCGGTATGCAAGATACCTGGTAAAAAGGCACCGGATCCTCAGCCTCATGCTCACGCATTACGGTTTCTCCCACGAACAGGCATGCGAAGAGGCAAAACGGTTCGAAAGTTATGTGTCAAAAGAAGCCGTGGACCGGATCTGCGCTGCCATGGGACACCCGGGTATCGGCGTATGCGGCGAGATAACACATGACGACGGGTGTCTTGACCAGGAGCCGGCCGTTTGATCGTTTTTTATAATTGAGCGGTATCTTCCTGGCATCCCGTATTTTCTTTAAGAGAGGAATACCGGGAAAAAACCTGTTTTTATGAAGATCGCAAAATCGGTTTTTGGAGTATGCCCAACTTTTCAATAATCCTTATAGGATTCCCCTGCGATACTGCATCGCGGATTTAATTAAAGAAATCCCTCCCGAGAAAACCTGAGGAAAAACAATGCAGCCATCTCCCGATCAAATTCCTGAAAAAACGCACAATAAACGAAACATTGCCATTTTTGCCATTGCGGTTCTTGTCGTGATCGTCATTGCCGCGATCGCTTATGTTGCACTCAGCCATCCCGCCGGATCCTCATCGGCATCCGGAAACAACGATGGCAGGCTTCAGGTCGTCACCTCGTTTCGTCCCATCACGCTCCTGGTCAGACCGGTTGCCGGAGACCATGCAGTCGTGACCCAGATCCTTCCTGCGGGCGCCGAACCCCACGAATACGAACCAACCCCAAACGATGCAATCGCCCTCCAGAATGCAAAGATCCTCTTCTACGACGGGCCCTTTATGGAGCCGTGGGCGGACCGCCTTGCCACGGCAGCAAACCCGGGGATCGTCCGGGCATCGTTTTTCGATGCTGTCCCCTCTTCGGTGTTTGCGCAGATGAAAGCCAATAACCCGTCATTCCCGGATCCGGAACAGGATCCGCACATCTGGCTCTCCCCGCAGCTCGCCAAATATTACGTGGAGGATATCGCAGACAAACTCTCGGCAGCAGACCCGGCAAACGCATCCGCGTACCGGGCAAATGCGGCAGCCTATGAGGAGCGCCTGAAAAAACTGGACTCCGATTACAAGACCGGGCTTTCGGACTGTACGACACGGACGTTCCTCACATCGCATGCCTTCCTCAACTACCAGGCAGCCGCCTATAACCTGACCGCCCTCTCCATCACCGGCTTAAGCCCCGATGCCGAACCCTCGGTCCAGCAGATGGCAGCTATCCTTGGCACGGCAAAGGCGGATAACGTAAAAGGTGTCATTGCCGAGACCGATGAAGTCGAGGCGCTGAGCCAGTCCGTTGCATCGGAACTTAACCTCCCCCTCTACCCCTATACCACTCTGGAAGTGCTGCCTCAGGGACAGCTCTCCGATAACGACAACGATTATGTAGCCATAATGGAAAACAACCTCCAGCAGATGAGGCAGACCCTTCAATGCAAGTAGCTACCCAAAACGACCGGCCGGTGTGCCTGACCGTAAAAAAGGTCGGTTTCTCATACGGTGCGGATCCCGTCCTTGAGGATATCTCGCTCGATATCCGCCAGGAAGAGTTCGTCGGGATAGCCGGGCCAAACGGCTCCGGCAAGACCACGCTTTTGAAGATCCTCGTGGGCCTGCTTCCCCCGGCAACAGGAAGCGTGCGGTTCTCCTGCCATATGGGGGAATGCCAGGGAAGATCGCCCTGCCGGCCGTGCATCGGGTATGTCCCGCAGCAGCCAGTGCTCCGTCAGCAGCAGTTCCCGGTCACGGTTCGCGAGGTCATTGAAATGGGAACCTATGGCCAGAACGGCATTTTTTCCTGGCCGGGCCAGAAAGAACATAACGCCGTGGAAAAGGCAATCGTGGAGGCCGGCCTCACAAAAATCGCCGGGGAACTTTTCTCCGATCTCTCAGGAGGCCAGCAGCAGCGGGTACTCATTGCCCGGGCCCTGGTGGGAAACCCCCACATCCTTGCCCTTGACGAACCCACAAACGGTGTCGATGCAAAGAGCAAACAGGAGTTCTATGCCCTGCTTTCCCACCTCCATTCGACCCACCGGATCACGATCCTCGTCATCCTCCACGATCTCACCGAGCTCTCGCAGATGATGGAAAGGATCGTCTTTTTGCACCACCGGATCCTGTACGACGGGCCGGCGCGGGCACTGGGTGCACAGGGGCTCTGGGACCTGATGGTACAGGCCGGGAAGGAGTGAGATCATGGTATTGGAATTCCTGATGTTCAAATTCGGCATGAGGGCATTTATCGGAGGACTTATCGTTGCCGTTACCTGCGCGAGCCTCGGCGTCTTTATCGTACTGCGCCGGCTCTCGCTCATCTCGGACGGCCTCGGCCACGTTGCCTTCGGCGGCATCGCGCTCGGGTTCTGGACCGGGATTTACCCCCTGTATACTGCGGTCGCATCGGTTATTGCCGGATCGTTTGGGATCCATATCCTCGAACGGCTCCGGGTGGCATCGGATGCTGCAATTGCCGTCCTCTTCTCCGCAGGGCTTGCCATCGGGGTCGTCCTCATCAGCATGGCGCAGTCAGCCCCGGCCGACCTGCTCTCCTACCTGTTCGGGACGATCCTCGGGATCACCGATACCGATGTCTACCTTGCCGCGGGCCTGGGCATCCTTGTCCTTGCAATCCTCGTCCTGCTCTGGAAGGAGTGGATCGGGATCACGCTCGATCCGGATTTTGCCCGCGTTGCCGGGATGCCGGTCACTGCCCTCGAGATTCTCTTTACCGTCCTTGTCGGCCTCACGGTAGTTGTGGCGACACGGCTTGTGGGAGTGCTTCTCGTCTCCAGCCTCATGGTGATCCCCGCGATTGCCGCACTCCAGCTCAGGCTGCCATTTAAAAAGACCATCCTTGCCGCGCTTGCCTTTGCCGTGGTCTCGGTTATCGTGGGACTCCAGCTCTCGTTCTCGTACAACATTGCCTCCGGGGGAGCAATCGTCCTGGTTACCATCGGGCTCTTCATCCTCACCGCCCTTGCCGCACGGTTCTGGCCCCGGTTCAAAAAGGAGCTGCCGGTCGAAGGCTGGACCCACCAGTGCAGCGAGCCGGGATTTTCGGGTCTTGTACCGGAAGAGTCAGGGAAAGGACAGAACTAAAATCGGCCAGCCCGGTCCTTTTTTTTTAAGGAAAGATCCCCGTATCCGGCCACCATACCCATTAAACAGGATAAGAACCCAGTACTGATGAAACACGGTGACAGATGGCTGAGCTAAAGATCGTCGGTACTGCGCACGTCTCCCAGAAGAGTGTCGATGAGGTCAAAGCGGCAATCGAGGAGTTCAAACCCGATGTCGTTGCCATAGAACTCGATCCCGGGCGGTTTTCCGCGTTAAAAAAACAGGGCCGCGACCCGACCGTCGACGATGTGCTTGAAGTAAAGAACTTCAACTCGCTTCTTGTCCAGTGGCTCCTTTCCTATCTCCAGCGCAAGATCGGCATCGATGTGGGTGTCGAACCCGGCGCAGAGATGAAAGCGGCGATTGCCGAAGCCGAGAGCCGCAACATCCCCATAGCCCTCGTTGACCGCGACATCCGGCTTACGCTCCTGCGGTTCTGGAAAGCGATGGGCATCATCGAGAAGATCAAGATGGTCTTTGCCCTCGTCTTTTCCATTGCAGAGGTGAGCAAAGGCGAAGAGCTCGACATCGAGTCCCTCAAGGAACAGAACGTGATCGATGCGGTTATGGAAGAGTTCCGCAAGTTCTCCCCTAACGGCGCACGGGCCTTAATCGACGAGCGGGACGCTTTTATCGCCCACCAGCTCATTCTCTTAAAAGTCCAGCGCCCCGAGAGCCGGATCCTTGCGGTTGTCGGCGCGGGTCACCGCCAGGGAATTACCGGATATGTGGAGAACCCGACAACTCTCCCGCCGTTCGACACCCTCAACCGCGAGCCAAAATCGTTCCCGTGGGGGAAGGTCTTCGGGTTTGCGGTCACCGGGCTCTTTGCATTCCTGTTTGCAGCAATAGCATTCTCTGGTGTCGGCTGGACCGTGCTCCTCTATGCCCTCCTCTTCTGGATCCTGATCCACGGGGTGCTTTCCGCAACGGTTACGTTGATCGCGGGAGGCCACCCGTACTCGGCCCTGACCTGTTTCGGGGTCTCATGGATGACCGCGTTAAACCCCATGCTCCATGCAGGCTGGATAGCGGCATATGTGGAAGCCCGGGTAAGAAAACCGCCGGTCTCGGATTTCCGGAAGATCTACGAAGCAGAATCGATCGGCGAGATGGCACGCATCCCGCTCTTCAAGGTGGTACTCGTGGCAGCCCTTGCCAACCTCGGGAGCCTGCTCGGGACGGTCCTGTACTTCATCTTCGTCTTCCCGCTGCTCCATATCGACCCGGTGGTTGTAATCTCGACCGGTGTCCACAACATGTGGGTCTGGGCAACCGGCCTGATATAACCAAAAAAGCCTTTTTTCCTATCCGGCGAAAAGGTGAAACTCTGCCGGATCGGAATTTTTGCACACTACGGGCCTGATTCGTTATTTTAGTTCGGAAATTTCACGATCGATCCATTCCCTGACGATACCCTTCATCTGTCCGGCGGTCGTGTCACAGGTGCATTTTACCCGGATCTCGATCTCCAGCATATCGAGGAGCGGGTGTACGGTCTTAAAATAGGCCTCTGTACCGGTAAAACCGCCGGATCGTTCCAGCCGGAGGAGCACCAGCTCGTTGAGATGCTCGAACTCTCCGGTCATCTCTACGACCTGCTCCAGGGTCAGCCTGAAAGGATCGGGTTCTGTGCAGGTACTCCCTGATTCTCCCGGGCGGATTGGCGGTTCTTCCGCAGGATTGCACAACGAATCCGGTGACGCACCGGCATCCGGCGGCAAATTATCTTCTGCCATAGCGATTGTCCCCCACGGTTGTGTTCCCATAAAGCCTCGTTTTTTGGATAATAAAATGCTGCTCCTGTCGTTAACGAACAACGGCGTGGCAGGGGTTTACGGGAATGGACTTATGGCAGGCTTGAAGTATGTTCAAGACAATATCCCCGCAATCATACAAGATGCAGGTTGCCGGGACAGCACCGGAAATCCTGACAAACCGTGGAGGAGATAGCGTTGAGCAGTACCGCATTGCTGGTAATTGAAGGATTGTGGTGGACACCCGAACAGAAACCCAAGCGCCCCTCGGTACTCTCGTTTCTGGAAGGGCTTGAGAGTTACCGGGGCGACTTCAATATCTACTATACGAACTTCTATGAAAAGAACGGCTTTAAGCGGGCGCTCTCCGACGACCTCACCAACACCCGCGAGGATCGGCTGTTCCTCTATGTCGCCGCGCACGGGACCGGCAAACGGATCGGCGGGCTCAAGGCAAAGACCGGCATGAAGATCCCCGCGATGTTCAAGGCCGTGCGGACCGCGGCAAACTACTCCAATATCGAAGGGGTGGTCATCGGCTCGTGCAGCATCGGGAATAATATCGGGGATTTCATCTCAACTACCAAAAATTCCCGGATTGCGTGGATCTTCGGGTACACCTGCGAGATCGGGTGGATGGCCTCGACACTCATCGATCTCTCGCTCTTTGAACACCTTATGAAACTGAAAAAAAGCGATCTCCGTAACCGGGAGAAGATTGTCAATGCCTTTGTCAAGGCGCTTGGCCGTTTCAATGGCGATTATATCCTGTGCAAGGGCCGGAAAGGCAGGCCGGGTATCGCCCTTAAGGACGCCGTGACCATTGTAATCCAGCCGCGCCTGCCCGGGTGCGAGGCGCAGGAGGAGACCCGGTACATTATGGAAAAACTGGGCTGGATCAAAAAATAAGCCGGCCCGCAGCAATGCGAACCGGGCATAACCCGCAGGTTCCGGTGCACCTGGACCCGCACAAGAAAAACGAGCTGGGGGGGTGGGGGGCACCCTCCCCCCATGAAAAAAAACTGGTGGGCCGGCTTTTTTTTACGGGGGTACCCCCACCCCCTCCCCTGAGATCGTCCGGCGTGAGCTGGTGAACTTTTGTCAGATGAACAATTGATTATCAAATGTACATCTGATTATCAGATGTACAACTGACAACCGGTTTTCGCAGGATCCGATCAAAAAGCCGGGCGGACCGGGCCGTGACCCTACCGGGCAGAAAACCTGAAGGCCCGGAAAACGGGCAGGCAAAAGAAAAGAACTCCGCAAACTGCAGGATAATCCGACACATATATTTTCGATCTACTGCCAAACTACCGGTCCATAAAAATAGCATTCATAAATAGTGGTGTACATATATATACCGGAAAGAGTATATGCCGCGTTTTCAAAACGCATATACATTGTCGTCAGGGGCCGGATGAAAATTCATGATAACGAGGGAGCGATAACTATCCATGAGCAGGAGTGATGCTGAAGCGCTGATGCGGCAGGGCATCGAACTCTACGATCTCGGCAGGTACCAGGAAGCCGTGGTCATGTTCGACCGGGCACTCACCCTTTTCCCGAGACTGCCCAAAGCGCATTACTTCAAGGGTATCGCCCAGTACGATCTCGGCAAGTACGAGGCTGCCGTTGAGTCCTACGACAATGCCCTGGCGCTCGACCCCACCGATATCAATGCATGGTACAACAAGGCCGCAACCCTCGCCCAGATGGGAAAGAACAAGGAAGCCCTTGAGACCTGCGACCGGCTGATTGCGCTCAAGTACGACAATGCCGAAGCCTGGATCCTCAAGGGGATATCCTTCTACGAACTGGGGAGGTTCCAGGACGCCATCTCGGCTTACGATCATGCGCTCGCCATCGATCCCTCCCATGCAAAGGTCTACTATAACAAGGGAATCGCCTTTGCGGACCTCGGCCGCCACGAGGATGCCATCCGGGCCTATGATACGGCAGTCGAGCTTGTCCCCGATTATTCGAAAGCCTACTATAACATGGGGATCTCCCTCTACGAGCTCGGCAGGTACGACGATGCCCTCGGCGCATTTGAAAAGGCATATTCCCTCGACCCCTCGGATGCATGGATCTGGTATTACCGGACCTTTATTTTGGCAAAACTTGAGCGATATCCCGAAGCCGCCGATGCCGCACAGCATTTCCTCGACGCAGAGCCGGACCATGCCGATATCTGGGTCATAAAAGGCATCGCCCAGTACCGGGACGGGAACTTTGCCGATGCCGTAACCTCGCTCGACCGGGCCATTGCCTTAAACCCCCTTGCGGCAGACGCATGGCAGTACAAGGGATTCTCGCTCTTCGAGCTGGAACGGTACGAAGATGCGGCATATGCCCTTGACAAGGCTGCCGAGATCGACCCCTCGAATATCCGGGTCTATTTTATCCGGGGAAAAGCCTACCAGCACCAGGAACGGTTCCGGGAAGCGGCAGCGGATTTCAACCGGGTGATCGCAGCCGAACCGGAAAATACCGATGCGCTGTACGGGCGTGCAGTCTCCAGTATATCCTTAAGCCGGTACGAAGACGCGCTCGAAGCCTTCGACCGGATCCTTGCCGGGGATGACAGCCACGCAGGAGCCACGTATTACAAAGGTATTGCATTGTCCCGGCTCGGGCGGCAGGAAGAGGCGATCGAGGCATTTTTACAGACGCTGGAGATCGACCCCGGCTGTGCTTCGGCTGCATACCAGATCGGGCTTTCCTGTGCGAGCCTCGGCAGGTTCAACGATGCCGTGTCCGCATTCGACCGGGCGCTCCATATCCGGCCGGACTATGCCGATGCCGTGTACCAGAAGGGTTTTGCCCTGGCAAAACTGGGAAAGAACGAGGATGCGATCCAGGAATTCGACCGGACGCTCAGCGAGAACCCGGGGAACGCACAGGCCTACCACCAGAAAGGCCAGCTCCTTGCAAAGGTATCCCGCTACGACGAGGCGCTCGAAGCGTTCAGCAAGAGTATCGCGCTCAAGCCCGACAACGCGCAGGTGTATTACGACAAGGGATCCGTGCTGTTAAAGGAAGACCGGTACCAGCCGGCAATCGAGGCGTTCGAACAGGCTATCGGGATCTACCCGGATTACGTTGCCGCCTATTACAGCAAGGGCATTGCGCTTGAAAAGACCGGGGAACTCAACAGTGCGCTCCATGCTTTCGAACAGGCCGTTGCTCTCGACCCCTCCCACGCGCTCGCCCTGTACCACCGGGGTTTTGTCCTGTACAAACAGGAACAGTATGCCGATGCGGTCGCTGCTTACGATGCGGCGCTTGCACTTTCGCCCCAGAACACCTCGGCCCTTTTTGAGAAAGGGATCTCGCTCTCCCGGCTCGGGCGGTTCAAGGAGGCCACTGCTGCATTCGGCGAGGCCGTAACGCAGAACCCCGGGTTTGCCGATGCCTGGCTGTATAACGGCATCTGCTACACCCGGATCGGGAATTTCGAAGAGGCAGTCGCATCGTTTGACAAAGTGCTGGGCATCAATCCCAAGAGTACCGAGGCGCTCGTAAGGAAAGGAATGGCGCTCGTGTCGCTCGGGAGGTACGAGGATGCCATTGCCGCATTTAACCGGGCGCTCGAAGATGCCCCGAAGGATGTCTGGGCATGGTTCTATAAGGGGGTCTCGCTCTCCGAGCTCTCGCGGTTCGAGGAAGCGGTCAGGTCGTTTGAGAAGGTTCTCGAACTCAACCGCCGGTGCGCCCGGGCATTCTACGAGAAAGGCAATGCCCTTTCCCGTCTTGGAAAACAGCTCGAAGCGGTCATCTCGTACGACCAGGCGCTGGAGATCGAGCCCGACAACCCGAAGGCCCTGTACCAGAAGGGTATCGCTCTTGCCCAGCGCGAGCGGTACGACGATGCGATCAAGACCTTCGAACGGATGCTCATATTCGAACCCGATAATGCGCAGGCGCTCTATTATCTCGGTATCGCCTATGCAGGAAAGGAACGATACGAGGATGCCGTCCGCGTATTCGAACACTCACTCGAACTCGACCTCGCAAACCCCCTCACCCTCCATTACCTGGGGATCTCCCTGCTCCAGCGCGAGCGGTACGACGATGCAATCAGGGCGTTCCTTGGTGCTCTCGAACGCGACAAATCCAATGCTGCTACGTATTACTACCTCGGGGTCTCCTATGTCCATGCCGGGAAATACGAGGATGCTTTAGCAGTCCTTGCCACCGCGGTCTCGATGAACGCGGCGCTTACCGAGGCCTACACCTACCAAGGGATTGCCCTTGCACGGCTCAAGCGGCACGAGGAGGCAGTGGCAGCGCTCAACCGCAGCCTGGCCGCCAACCCCTCGCAGATGGAGGCCCTTGTCTGCCGCGGCTCTTCCCTTATGATCCTCCAGCGCTACGCGGAGGCGGCAGAGACCTTCGACCGGATCCTCTCGCTCAACCCGAACCTTGTGGATACCTGGATGCAGAAAGGGATGGCGCTGGACAAACTGTCAAAGAAACAGGATGCCCTTGCCGCGTACACAAAAGTGCTCGAGATCAACCCGGAGAATCCCGAGGCCTGGATCAAGAAAGGGGTTATCCAGACTGATCTCGGGAAGATCGCCGACGCGGTCGCAGCGTTCAACAAGGCCCTCGAGATCAACCCAGCCCTCGGGAATATCTGGATGCGAAAAGGGGACGCCCTCAACACGTTAGGAAGGAGCGAAGAGGCCGCCCATGCCTATGCCCAGTCGCTCAAACTGAACCCCGAACAGGAGACCGGCTGGATCAAGGAAGGCAGGACGCTCTTCGATCTCGGACGGTACGAGGACGCGATCGAGGCATTCGACAATGCCATTACCATCAACCAGCGCAGCACGGAGGCGTTCCTGTACAAGGGGCTTTCCCTGGAAAAACTCAGCCGCGTGGAGGAAGCCATCCAGGTCTTCGAGGTTCTCCTTGAGATCGATGCGAATAACAGCGAGGGCCAGTACCACATGGGCCTTGTCCTGGCAAACTCCGGCCGGCAAAAAGAGGCCCTCGCTTCCTTTGAGGCTGCAATCCGGATCCGGGAAAATTACGCACCTGCCTGGTACAACAAGGGAAAGATGCTCCTCGATCTCAGTAAGTACCAGGACGCTCTTGTGGCATTTGACAAGGCGCTCGAACTGGAACCCGGGTACACCGAGGTATTCTACTACAAGGGTTTTGCCCTCCAGAAGATCGGCAGGTACCAGGAAGCAATCGAGGCGTTCGAAAAGAACCTGGAAAAAGATACGAGCAACTCCCCGGGTTATTATTTCAAAGGGATAGCACTCTCAAAACTCGGGCGGTATCAGGATGCGCTCGAAGCCTTCGACCGGGCGCTGGTTTATGATCCGGAGAATGCCCTTGTCTATTTCCAGAAAGGCCGGGCGTTCGACGGGCTCAACCGCTATCAGGAGGCCGTGACCGCCTTTGAAAAGACGCTCTCCTTGAAACCGAAATACAGCGAGGCCCGGATGCGTAAGGGCATCTCGCTCTACAATATGGGCAAGTTCAGCGAAGCCCTCAAGGATTTCAACCGGACCCTCTCTGAAAACTCCCACAACTTCCATGCCTGGTATCAGAAGGGCAGGGCGCTCTTTGACCTGGGCAGCTATGCCGATGCCATCGAATCTTACGACCATGCGCTGGACATCGATTCGGCGTACCCCGAGGCCCATTCCCATAAAGGGCTTGCTCTCTACGAGCTGGGCCGGTTCGAAGAAGCGATCGCCTCGTTCGATCAGGCGCTCAAAGGGGACCCGCACCTCGACGGAGCGCTGTACCACCGTGGCGCCGCCCTTCTGAAACTGGAGCGGTACCGCGAGGCGATCCTCTCCTTTGACCAGGCGCTGGCCTTAACCCCCAAATATGCCCCGGCCCACCACCTCAAGGGAGTGGCTCTCGCTGCACAGGGCCTGTACCAGGATTCCATCGACGCCTACGAGCGTGCCCTGGAGTGCGACCCGAAGAGTGCAGAGTCGGCCCTGAATAAAGCAATCTCGCTGCACAGTCTCGGGCAGGACGACGAGGCGGTAAAAGCAGCCGAGAAGGCTCTTGAGATCCGGCCCGAGTTTGCCGAAGCATGGTACTACAAGGGAATATCGCTCTCGGCACTGGGCCGGTTCGCCGAGGCGGTACCTGCATTTACCCGGTCGCTCGAACTGGATCCCACCAATGCCCATGCATATTTCGACCGCGGGTTTGGCCAGATCGAACTCGCACACTACGAGGACGCTGTTGAATCGTTCGACCATGTCCTCTCCCAGCTTGCCGATTACCCGCCCGCGTACTTCAACAAAGGGCGGGCACTCGCCCTGATGGGGAAGAACGAGGAAGCGGTCGCGACATTCGACCAGGCACTGGCAATCACGCCAAACGATATCGCGGCACTTTCAGCACGGGCCCGGGCACTTGCCGCACTGAAGCGGTTCAAGGAAGCTGCAGCGGCATTCGAAGCTGCCTGCAAGGCGGATCCCAAGGCAGCGGATAACTTCTACGAGCTCGGTCTTGCCTATGTCGAACTGAACAAAGACGAAAAAGCCCTCGGCGCATTTGCAAAGACCGTAAAACTCGCTCCCGAAAATACCGATGCCCTGGAACAGGCGGGTTTTGCCCTTGCCCGGCTGGGGAAATACGACGAGGCCCTCGGGATCTTCGACCAGTGCATAGCCAAAGGCAGGGCCACTGCACGGATTTACTATGAGAAGGGATGTGCGTTCTTTGCCTTAGGGAAGTTCGAAGAGGCAATAGCTGCCCTTGACAGTGCCGTGGGGATCGACAGCAGCCATACCGGCGCGCTCGTGAAAAAAGGCCAGGCACTGTACGAGCTCGGGAAGTACGACGAGGCTGTCGAACTCTTCGACCGGGTGACCGCGCTCGATCCGGAGAATGCGGTTGCGCATTTCACGAGAGGTTCTGCCTTAACGAAACTCTCCCGGTTCGAAGACGCTATCATAGCCCTCGACCGGGCTCTCGAATTCGACGGCAACAACGGGAAAAGTTTTGCCTGCAAAGGATATGCCCTCTACCGGCTCGGCCGTTTTAAGGAGGCTGCGGAGTCTTTCGGCAAGGCCCAGAAACGCCAGGGAAAAGACCCGTTCACCCTCCTCTACCGGGGCAAGTCCCTCCTGCACAACGAGGCCTGGGAAGAGGGGATCGCGGCATTCGACAAGCTGATCGGACTCGACAGTAAAAATGCCGCAGCCTGGTATTACAAGGGGCTTGCCTATACCCGCATGGGCCTGCACGGCGAAGCGCTGGAATCGTTCGACCAGGCACTTGCCGCAGACGAACTGTGCGCCGTAGCATGGTACCAGAAAGGGCTCGTGCTCTTTGATCAGGAACACTATGGCGATGCCCTGCCATGCTTTGAGCGGGCGCTGGAGATCAGGCCGGATGTGCAGGACTATGCATTCAGGAAGGCCCTTTCCCTCTTCATGCTGGGACAGTTTACCGATGCTATCGTCTTCTTCGACCAGGCACTTGCCCATGGCCCGGCCACTTCGGCCATCCTGTATTACCGCGGGCGCTCGTGTATGGAAATCCAGAAGTATCCCGAGGCACTCGAAACACTCAACTCAGCGATCAGCCTCGACCCGGAGAACTCCTTTATCTGGCTTGCAAAAGGGGAGGCGCTCTTCCACCAGAACGACGGGACAGCTGCGGTTGCAGCATTCGACCAGGCACTTGCCCTCGACCCGAAATCGGTTGAAGCGGCATTCTATAAGGGCGAATCGCTGGCACTCACCGGAAGCGACGAGGATGCGGTCCATGCCTACGATCAGGTGCTCGGTCTCGACCCGTCGTATCCGGATGCAGCCTACAAAAAGGGGCTTGCCCTCTCCAGGCTGAAAAAGTATACCGAAGCCGTCGCAGCGTTCGATCAGGAGATCCAGTACGTAACGGATCATGCCCGCGCCTATTACCAGCGGGGCCTTGCCCTGTCGGCGCTCGGGAGTTATGAGAAGGCGATCCGGTCCTTTAAAAAAGCGCTCGAACACGATCCCTCCCTGCAGGACGCGCTCTTCCAGTCGGGGCTCGCGTATGCGAACATGAGCAGGTACGTACAGGCGCTTGCAGCCTTCGACAAGCTGCTCGAAGTCAGCCCCCAGAACGCCGGGGCCTTGTACCACAAGGGACGCATGCTCGCAAAACTGCAACGGGCTGACGAGGCCCTTGCGGTGCTGGATGCATCGCTCGATCTCGAGAACAATGTTTCCGATGTCTGGATCCTGAAAGGGAGTGTGCTGCTCGATCTCGATCGGCAGGAAGAGGCGCTTGCAGCCTTCGACCGGGCCCTTGCACTTACCCCGGAAAATACCGATGCCTGGTACCGCAAGGGTCTCTCCCTTGCCGGGCTCCACCGGTACAGCGAGGCGCTGCACTGCTTTGACCGGGTCCTTTCCGACGACCCGGACAATGCCCTGGCACTGTTCAAGAAGGGCAGCGCACACCTGTCCGGCGGCGACCTGAAATCTGCCATCGATGCACTCACCAGAGCCCTGGAGCTCAAGCCCGACAATGCCAACGGCTGGTACGACAAGGCCGTGGCTCTCGCCGGCATGGGAAGGTACGAGGAGGCTATCCCCTCCTTTGACCGGGCGCTCAAGCTCAATACGAAATATACGAGCGCCTATTTCGACAAGGGTATCGCACTTACAAAACTCGGGCGCGACAAGCAGGCAATAGAATCGTTCGAGATGGCCTCGGCAATCGACCCGGACTTTTCCATTGCCTATTACGAAAAAGGCCTTGCCTACTTCAGGCTCAAAAAGAACAAGGATGCAATTGCGGCGTTCGATGCGGCAATCGCGATCGATACCTCCAGCGCACCGGTCTTCCTCAACAAGGGCCGGGCGCTCGCAAACCTCAAAAAATATGCAGAAGCGGTAAATGCATTCGATGCCGCCATCCGGCTGGATCCCAAAGGCTACGATGCCTGGTTTGCCAAGGGCACTGCACTCGGCCGGCTCGAACAGTATGGCGATGCCGTTACGGCATTCGACCACGCCCTCGCTATCGATGCCGGCCCGTATGCACCCTACCATGAGAAAGGCGTAGCGCTGGCACGCCTCGGCAGGTACGCGGAAGCGATCGATGCATTCTCGCAGGGGATCGAACGGGACGGGACAAAGCCGGAGACCCATTACGAGAAGGGCCGGGCGCTCCTGGAACTCGGCGAAAACGAGAAGGCCGCAGAAGAGTTCCGCCGGGTTCTCGAACTCGACGCGACATTCGGGGACGCAGCATATTATCTCGGGATCCCGCTCGAACGCCTTGGCAGGTATGCCGAGGCCATTGCCACATTCGACCGGATGATCGCGAAAAAGCCGGATCACTTCGATGCATGGTTCCACCGGGGCCTCGCATCGGTCAGGCTGAAAAAGGATGATGAGGCGGTTCAGGCCTTTGAGAAGGCCCGCCAGATCGAACCCCACGATATCGACCTGCTCTTCTCCGAAGGAGAAGCCTGCTACCGGCTGGACCAGTACGACGAAGCGGTCCATCTCTTCGATATTGCGCTCGGAAAAGAGCCAGGGAACGGCGAGATCCTGTTTGCAAAAGGAAAAGCGCTCGCGAGCCTGAACCGGCACGAGGAGGCACAGGAAGTCCTCCGTATGGCATTTACCCAGCTCTCGGATAATTACGAGCCGGCATATCTCCGCGCCCGCTCGCTGGTTGCTCTCGGCCGGTTCGAAGACGCGGATATGGCCTTCGATGCAGCGCTTGCCCTCAACCCCCGGGATCCTGAAATCTGGGGCGGAAAGGGCGCGGCCCTGATGCACACGGGCCACTACGACGGGGCAATCGGGGCGTACGATCACCTGATCGCCTTAAAACCGGACGATCCCACGGGCCCTATGGAAAAGGGGCGGGCGCTTGCCGCAGTAAAGAAATATACCGATGCAATCGCCTCGTTCGACCGGGTCCTCGAACTTGTCCCATCGGACCCCGAAGCATCCCTCGAACGTGCACGGGCGCTCTATGCCCTCAAACGTTACGACGAGGCCCTTGCAGCGCTCGAAATTACCCTGTCTGCCAGCCCGAAAGACACCGATGCACTCTATTTCCGGGCCGCATCCCTGTCAGCACTCGGTGAGGACACCGAAGCTGCTGCCGCGTACGAGCGCCTGCTGGTGTACCTGCCCGACGATGCCGATGCATGGTACGAGCAGGGATGCGTGCTCTTACGGCTCAGGCACTACGACGATGCCATCGCGGCCTTCGACCGCACGCTCGTCATCAGCCCGCAGCACTTCGATGCGCAGGTCCAGAAAGCCCGGGCGTTAGACCAGCTCCAGCGGTACAGCGAGGCAGTCGCCAGTTACAACGAGGCGCTGGCGATACGGCCGGCTGATGCAAAAACCCTCTATTACAAGGGCGTTGCACTCGCCCGGACCGGCGCTGCCGAAGATGCCGTGAAGGCCTTTGATGCGGCGCTCGAAAGCGACCCGGTCTTTGCCGACGCGCTCTTTGAGAAAGGAAAAGCCCTTTCTGCCCTCGGGATGTTCCGCGAAGCGGTCAAGACGTTCGACAAAACCCTCCTTATCAGCAAGAATTACGCAGGAGTCTATTTCCACAAAGGAAAGGCCCTTGCAGAACTCGGACGACACGACGACGCAATCGTTGCCTTCGACAAAGAGATCGATCTCGATGCAGGAAACTTTGAGGCATTCTACAACAAGGGCCTTTCCCTGGCGGCAACCGGACGGCTCGACAATGCCATCGAGGCATTCGATCGCGTGATCCAGCTGACGCCCGGATCGGTGTCCGTATGGCTCCACCGGGGCATGGTCTTCTTCGATCTGGGGAAGTACACCGATGCCCTCGAATCGTACGACAAGACGCTGGAAATCGATCCGGACAATTCCGAAGCCTGGTACCTCCGCGGCAGGGCGCTTCTTGCCCTCAAAAAATACGACGATGCAGTCGGGGCTTTCGATAAGGCACTCGATGCCAATGCCGAGGCAACAGAGGCCTATTACTACAAGGGCCGGGCCCTCTTCGAACTGGGACAGTACGACGATGCAGTTCTTGCTTACGACAGCGCCATCCGCCGCAAACCGCGCCACGACGAGGCGCTGTACCACAAGGGCCTTGCCCTGTTAAAGATCTCCCGTGCCGAGGATGCGATACCCTCCTTCGATCTCGCACTGAAGATACGCCCGAACTTTGCCTACCTCTGGACCGGGAAAGGCATGGCCCTTGCCACCCTGGATCGGCACAAGGATGCCATTACCTGCTTCACAAAAGCCATTGCCCTCGACAAGAAAGATGCACAGACCTACTATGAGTACGGTCTCTCGCTCTCTGCACTGGGCAGATACCAGGAAGCCATCAAGAACTTCGATGCTGCCCTCGTCCAGCGCCCGAAGTGCGCACCGGCATTCTATGCGAAAGGCCGGGCCCTCTGCGGGATCGCAATGTATCCCGAGGCGATCACTGCCTTTGACCGGGCGCTTACTGAGAAAGGGGACTTTGCGGAAGCCTGGCTCCACAAAGGAATAGCCGAAGCAAACCTTGACCGGTACGACGAGGCAGTGGACTGCTATAACCATGCCCTTGCCATCAGCCCGTCCTATGCACCGGCGCTCCTCAACCTTGGCCGGTCCCTCATCCACCTCGAACGCATTGACGAGGCAAACGAGGCGCTGGACAAGGTAATCACCCTGCTGCCGGAATCAGCCGAAGCGTATTATTACCGGGGCCTTGCACTCTTCAAGCGCGACCAGAACGAGGCAGCGCTCGATGCGTTCAACCATGCCCTCAGTATCAACCGCCAGTACGCCCAGGCGCATTACTACAAGGGCGTCACGCTCAGCCGCTCCCGCCAGTACGAAGAAGCGATAGCATCGCTTGAAGCAGCCCTGAAGATAAAGAGCGATTACCCGGATGCTTTCTACGAGAAAGGAACGGCGTACCTGCACCTCGAGAAGTACAAGGAAGCGATCGCAGCTTTCGACCAGGCCCTTGTGGCAAACCCCGGGTATGCCGGCGCGATCTTCAAGAAGGGGCGGGCGTACCTGGCGCTCCGTAATCCCGACGGTGCAATCCGGGCATTCGACCGGGCGCTGGAACTCGATCCTTCCTGCTACCAGGCACATTACTGGAAGGCAAAAACGCTCTACGATGAAGGGAGCTTCGATGCCGCAATCACCGAGTACGACCGGGCGATCGGTATCCAGCCGGGACGCGCCGAGATCTACCGTGAACGAGGCCTTGCGTACGCTGCCGTTGAGCAGTACCGGGATGCGATAAAATCGTACGACCGGGCGCTGGAACTCGATCCCCTCAATGGCGAGACCTTTGCCCACAAAGGGGCGTCGCTTGCCGAGCTGGGGATGTATCGCGATGCACTGGAGGCTTTCGACAAGGCACTCGAACACGATGCCGGGCTTGCCGTTGCATGGTTCGGGAAAGGGAACGCCTTATACGATATCGGGAAGTTCGCCGAGGCACGCGATGCTTATGACGAAGGCCTCAGGATCGACCCGGAGAACGCGGTTGGGTGGACTAGGCGGGGCATGAGCATTGCCGGCCTGAACGATCACCGGGCAGCCATCGAGTCCTATGACCGGGCGCTCGCCATCGACCCGTCGTTCTCGATCGCCTACTTCACCAAGGGAAGCGCATTAGAGGCGCTCGGGCAGTACGAGGAGGCCGCCGAGTCCTACCATGCGATGATCTCGCTCCAGCCGGAATTTGTCGATGCCTGGATCCACCAGGGCCGGGCCCTCCAGGAACTGGAAAAATACCAGGAGGCGCTCACCTCGTTCAAGCGCGCCATCGAGATCGATCCGTCCAGAAAAGAGGTCTGGAACGACATCGGTGCCACCCTCGAAAAGCTCGGCAAGCAGGAAGAGGCAAAGATCTGCTACGAGAAGGCCCAGTAATTCCTTTTTTAGCATAAAAAAAAGAGAACCTTAAAAACGGAAAATTTTAGTATTTTTTCCTGACGGAGATATACCAGAACACCGCCCCGATAACGGCGATCACGGCCACAATGATCCCAAAGGCATATTTTACATAGAACGGGGTCTGGACTGCGGCCAGTTTCTGGGCATTCTCAAGGTTTCCCTGGAGATGGGGATAGTCCGGATCGAGCTGCTGGACCTTTTTGAAGTCGTCCACGCCCTCGCTGCACCGGCCCAGGCCGCAAAGCGCATAGGCACGGTTGAACCATGCATCGGGGTTATTGGGCTCGAGGGTCGTTGCTTTCTCGAATGCCGAGAGCTGGTCGTTAAAATATTTTGACGCGGTTGCCTGATCGCCGGCGGTATCCTTGTAGTAATAGCCGATATTATAGAGGATCTGCCCCCGGTTGATCAAGAACGGCACCGAGGTACTGTTCAGTGCGAGAGCCTTGTCCGATGCGGCAAGGGCGAGGTTAAGGGTCGCAATAGGATCCTGCGTCTTCAAGTGGACCCGGTTGAGAATATCCGCCCGGCCGTTCCAGGCCTCTGCAAACGAAGGATCGAGTGAGATTGCCTGGTCGTATGCCTGGAGGGCCAGGGTGTAGTTGTTCTGTGCCGTCAGGTTCTCGCCTGCCGCATACCATCCGGCAGCATCGGCCGGATCTGCCGAGACAGGAAAGATAAGGCATGCGCTAAGGACAAGAAGGAGCGTGAGAGATACCGCGTACGTGTATTTCATAACAGCAAGTACATGGGGCCGGCGTTCCTCATAAGAATTTTCACCGGGCATGAGCCCCTTTATTTTTTCAGCACGAGGACATGCCGGGTGAGGCTCTTGTGGACCCGCTGCGTATGGTGCTGGAGAACAGGCATGTGCTGCCCGGCGATGGCGGAAATATCGCGATGCGTCACCACGATTGCACGGCGGCCGGGTTTGAGGACGCGGCACATCTCGTCAAGCGCCCCGTGGTAGAGGTTCTCCATGGTGTCCTCTTTTTTGATGCAGACCGACTGCCCGTACGGGAAATCGGTTGCAATGGCATCGATGGATGCGTCCCGTACCGGGAGCCGGGTTGCATCGGCAAGCATCAGGGTCCCCTGCACCAGGTTCTCCCGGCAGCCGCCGATCATCATCGGGTCGAAGTCGCTCCCGATTGTCTCCATGCCGAGCATCTCCGACTCGATCAGGGTCCCGCCGGTCCCGCAGAAGGGGTCGAGGAGTTTTGCGCCCGCACCGCACAGGGTAAGGTTCACCAGCGTCCTTGCCATCCGGGGCATCATGACCCCGGGGTGGAAGAACTCCCGCTTCCCCGGGTTCCGCTCATTGTAGGCCCCCCGGGCAATCCGGTAGCGGACCTTCCCGAGATAGCAGCGGTCCCCGGACAGGATCGCCCGGTACTCCACCGGGGGATCGATCAGTTTTACGGGCCCTTTGACCATGGTGCCGATCAGCCGTTCGAACTCCCGCTGGGAACAGGGGTTGTGATCGTTACCGGCATGGATGAGTTTTGCCCGGCCGGCAAACTGCTCCTCTGTGACAAGAGAGAGATCGGAAAGCAGGCTGCGGAACGAGGCGGGTTCCGGGTCGCATTCGCCCAGGTATTCCATTACCACATGGGTCATGGCAAGGCGCTGTGCGGCAGAGGGATCCGGGCATTCTGCAACCGCGACCTGCGGGCGATAGTCCGTCACCGTCCCGACACACTCGAGCTCGGCACGGGGAAGAGTCTCGTTCTCGCCCGAGAGCTCGAAGATCAGCTTCATTCGTACGATATGGACGTTTTTTCCAGAAATACCTGTGGAAGAAAAAGAGAAAAAAGGGAGAATGAGAGGGTAGTTACTTTTTCCCTTTTTTCTTTCCCATCAGGCCGGAGAAGATCCCGCCGCCCTTGTTGCCGTGGCCTTCCAGTTCGGCGATCTTCTCGTAGAGCTCTTTTTGCTCCCCGGACACTCCTTTGGGAGTGACGATCTTCACCCGGACAAGGAGGTCCCCGGGCTTTCCGCGCCGTTTCACGCCTTCCCCGGCAATCCGGAGGGCCGTGTTGTACTGGATGCCGGCCGGGATCTTCAGCTCGAGGTGGCGTTTGTCTATGGTCTCGACCTCGACGGTGGTCCCGAGAACGGCAAGCGCGGGAGTGATCTCGACCGAGGTTTCAAGATTGTCGCCAACCCGCTCGAACCGCTTGTTCGGGAGCACGTACATCTCGATGTAGAGGTCGCCGTTTTGCGCCCCGTAGTCCCCGGCCTCGCCATAACCTTCCATGCGCAGGCGCATGCCGGTGTCAACACCGGCCGGGATATGGACGGAGACCTTGCGCTTTACCCGGGTATGGCCGGACCCGTGGCAGCTCTTGCACTGCTTCTCCGGGATCTTGCCCCGCCCCCCGCACATGGTACAGGGGGTCATCCGGACAAACTGCCCGAATGGCGACTGGGCAGTCTGGCGCATCTGGCCGCTGCCGCCGCACCGGGGACAGACATTGGTCTTTTTCGTCTCGCTCCCTGAGCCCGCACAGGTGGGGCATGCCTCGCTGTGCAGCAGATCGATCTCCTTGTCGGTGCCGGCTACCGCCTCTTCAAGCGAGAGCTGCATCCGCATTAAGACATCGTCGCCGGACCGGGGCCCGGAGCGGCGCTGGCCGCCGCCAAAGAAGTCGAAGATGTCGCCAAACCCGGAGAAGTCGGAGGAAAAGCCTCCCCCGCCAAAGCCCCCGGCACCGGTATAGGATCCCTTCGAGGCGTTCGTGTACGTCTCGTGGCCCATGTTGTCGTACTGCGCACGCTTCTGGGCATCCGAGAGCACGCTGTAGGCCTCGTTGATCGACTTGAATTTGTCTTCGGCTCCCGAGTCCTTGCAGACATCCGGGTGGTACTTCCGGGCGAGGTTGCGGTATGCCTTCTGGACCTCTTTTTCATCGGCAGTCCTCGGTACGCCGAGGATCTCATAGTAATCGCCCGAAGCCATGAGCGCTCACTCGTCTTTGACTTTGTAATCTGCGTTGACTACGTTGTCGTCCTGTTTCTGGTCCGGCTCTGCCTGCTGCTGGTGGGGCCCGGCGCCGGCTGCACCCTCGGCCGCTCCCTGCTGCTTTGCGGCGTTCTCGGCCTGCATCTTCTGGTAGATCTTCGTAGTGGCCGCGTACACCGCTTCGGTCAGGGTCTCCATAGCCTTCTTGATCTCATCGATATTCTCGCCGGCAAGAACCTTCCTGACCTCGGCAACGCCGTCCTCGATCTTCTTCTTGTCGTCCGCTTCGAGCTTCTCGCCGTTCTCTTTGAGCATCTTTTCCGCAGTAAAGACCGCGGTGTCGGCCTGGTTCCTGACCTCGATCTCGTCCCGCTTCTTCTTGTCGTCGGCCTCGAACTGCTTTGCGGCATCCATCATCTTCTTGATCTCTTCATCGGAGAGCTTCTTGTCGCCTTTGATGGAGATCGCCTGCTCGTTGCCGCTCCCGAGATCCTTTGCAGAGACGTGGATGATCCCGTTCGAATCGATATCGAAGGTCACTTCGATCTGCGGGATGCCCCGGGGCGCCGGGGGGATACCGGTCAGCTGGAACTTGCCGAGCGTGAAGTTGTCCTTTGCAAGCGCACGCTCGCCCTGAACGACATGAATCTCGACACTGGTCTGCCCGTCTGCGGCAGTCGAGAAGATCTGGCTCTTCCGTGTCGGGATCGTGGTGTTTCTCTCGATGAGTTTGGTTGCAATCCCACCGAGCGTCTCGATACCGAGCGTAAGCGGCGTCACGTCAAGGAGCACGATATCCTTGGTCTCACCGGTCAGCACGGCGCCCTGGATGGCTGCACCAAGGGCAACGCACTCGTCCGGGTTGAGGCCCTTGTCCGGCTCTTTTCCGAGGAGCTTCTTTACCGTCTCCACAACGAGCGGGATACGGGTCGACCCGCCGACCAGCAGCACATGGTCGATGTCTTTGGCCGTCAATTTCGCGTCGCTCAATGCCTGGTTGACCGGGCCGACCGTGGATTCGATCAGGTCGCCGATCAGCTGTTCGAGCTTGGCACGGGAGAGGTCGATATTGAGGAATTTCGGGCCGGTCGAGTCCGTGGTGATGTAGGGCAGGTTGATGTTCGTGGTCTGGCGCTGGGAGAGCTCGATCTTCGCGTTCTCCGATGCATCGCGCAGGCGCTGCATGGCATAGATATCGTTCTTGAGATCGATGCCCTCTTTCTTCTTGAACTCCTCGACAAGGTAATCGGTGATCCTCTTATCGAAGTCGTCGCCGCCAAGGTGGTTATTCCCTGCGGTAGACTTGACCTCAAAGACGCCGTCGCCGAGAGTCAGGATCGAGACATCGAACGTCCCGCCGCCGAGATCGTAGACAAGGACGGTGACATCTGCTTCCTTATCGATGCCGTACGCAAGGGCGCTTGCCGTGGGCTCGTTGATGATACGCAGGACTTCAAGGCCGGCGATCTTTCCTGCATCCTTGGTTGCCTGCCTCTGGGCGTCGTTGAAATAGGCCGGGACCGTGATAACGGCCTTTGCAATCTTCTCGCCCAGGTAGGCCTCGGCATCGGTCTTGAGCTTCTGGAGGATCATCGCCGAGATCTCCTGCGGCGTGTACTCCTTGTCGCCGATCTTTACCTTTTCCGTTGTCCCCATCTTGCGCTTGATGGACTGGATCGTGCGCTGGGGGTTGGTGATTGCCTGGCGCTTCGCGAGGCTTCCCACGAGGCGCTCGCCTTCCTTGGTGAATGCAACGACCGATGCGGTTGTCCGTCCGCCTTCGCTGTTGGGGATGACGATGGGCTTGCCCGCCTCCATGATCGACATGCAGGAGAAGGTGGTCCCAAGGTCGATCCCTAAAATCTTCTCGTTTGCCATAAGAGTTCAGTCCTCCTTTTTGGTTGATTCACAATGTTCTTTCTGGTTGTCTGGTGTTCCCTTCGATACTGCGACTTTTGCATACCGGATCACTTTCTTGTGCATCCGGTACCCCGGTGATACGACATCCACGACCATCCCTTCCTTTTCCGGGGAGGGGACATGGGCGATCGCTTCGTGTTCGCCGGGGTCAAAGGTTTTTTTCACTGCGTCAATCTGGGAGATACCGTGCCGTGCAAGGATATCGGCAAACAGGCTGCGGATGTGTTCGACACCGGTGCGGAGATGTTCGTCGTCCGCCTTGAGGGCTCGCTCCAGGTTGTCGGCAATCTCCAGCACATCGACCGCAAAACGTTCGTTTGCGTGGTGCACCAGGGATTCCTGGTCCCGGGTAACCCTCTTCCGGTAGTTGTCGAAATCCGCGGCAAGCCGGAGGTACCGCTCGTTTGCGTCTGCCAGCAGTCTCTTTTGTTCCGCGAGTTCATCGCGTTCAGGAGTCTGGCTGGCTGCGGATTGCTCCGGCTCATTTGCCTTGGTATCCGGCACAGGGGTGGTATCGTGATCTTCCATAGCACATCCCATTCGATGTTCCAATATCTATTGAATTGTGGTTCTATATAAAATTTAGGAACGCTCCAACGACTGAACGGCCCTGCACACGAGGCCATAAAATAATACGGTGGCACGAGCGCACGGGAAACGGGAAATATCCCGACAGGGAGGCCCGGTCCGCGTATCCGGGAAAAATCCCGGTGGATCCGTATGCAGTATTCCGGATACCCGCTCGCGGAGGATCGCTGTATACGGGAAAATATTCCGGGATGGGGGAGTTCATTTTGTACCTTAATGACCCCCCATCAGGAAAGGCGCCGGGTCCGGCACTCTTTTCCGGTCAAATTTTCGTCGTAAAAACCAGAGGACGTTCGACCGGATTTTTATCAGGTACGGGCAATGGAAGTAGGGGATCGTGCGGGTACAAAATAAAAATGCCTGGCGGAATCTGGTATCTTCCGGATCGTTTTACGGAGTAAAAATTTCCGTGCATCATTTTTGCAGGGATCAAATTGTACCTCAATGATCCCCCATACCGGCGATTAAAAATTGCTCATACCCAAGTTTATCCGGTCCTGAACTGTTGCTGCAGGACTCTCTGTTGCCCGGCCAAAAATCCCCGGTTTCCCGGTCAACCGGGAGGATACCGAAGTACCTTTTTGTCCTTTCCGAACATATAGAAAAACCATGAAATGGGCGCTTCTTTCGGTATGGGATAAGACCGGGATCGTGGAACTGGCACAGGCTATGGTGAAAAACAAGTTTTCCCTTATGAGTTCCGGCGGTACCGGCAAAGCGCTGGAACAGGCAAAGATCCCGTTCACGGAGGTCTCGAATTATACCGGCTTTCCCGAGATGATGGACGGCCGGGTAAAGACGCTCCACCCCAAGGTTCACGGCGGCCTTCTGGGCCGGCGCCAGATCGACGATGCAGTGATGGCGAAGTACGGCATCAACCGGATCGATCTTTTAGTGGTCAACCTGTACCCGTTCGAGAAGATGTCGGGACAGTCCCTTCCCCTCGACAAGCTCATCGAGTATGTCGATGTGGGCGGGCCGGCCATGATCCGGGCGGCGGCAAAGAACTTCAAAGACGTTGCCGTTGTCGTTGACCCGGCGGATTACCCGATGGTCACCAAAACCGTTGAAGGCGCCGGGTTTACCGAAGAGCAGCGGTTGAACCTTGCGAAAAAGGCATTTGCCCGGACCGCTGCATACGATGCTGCGATCAGCAACCACCTCCAGTCCCTCAATGCAGCGTTCCCCCCGACCCTCTCCCTCCAGTATTCCCACGGCAGGATGCTCCGGTACGGAGAGAACCCCCACCAGCAGGCCGCGGTCTACGGTACTTCGGGTATTGCCGGTGCCGAACCGCTCCAGGGAAAGCAGATGTCGTATAACAATTACCTCGACGTCAACGCGGGGACCGCCCTCCTCCGCGAGTTTGAGGACCCGGCAGCAGTCATCGTAAAGCACAACAACCCCTGCGGGGTCTCGATCGGATCCGACATCCTCGACGCCTACCTGACCGCCCGGGAGGTAGACCCGGTCTCTGCCTACGGCTCGGTAGTCTCGCTCAACCGCGAAGTTGACAAGAAACTTGCAGAGGCCATCGACTCCACCTTTGTCGAAGTGATAGTCGCCCCGTCGTTTACCAGGGATGCCCTCGAAACAATGAAGAAGAAAGAGAACATGCGGGTGCTTGTCCTGCCAGAACGCGTCAATGCTGACGAAGTCCGGGCAATCGATGGCGGCATTCTCGTCCAGCGGACACCGGCCTACCAAGAGAACTGGCAGGTGATCACCGACCGCGACCCGACTACCGACGAGATGGCCGCACTTAAGCTTGCCTGGAAGGTCTGCAAGCACACGAAAAGCAACACCATCATCTTTGCCGACCAGAAGCGCACGCTCGGGATCGGCGCCGGGCAGATGAGCCGGGTAGACTCGGCAAAGATCGCAATCGAGAAGGCCTGCGCACCGCTCGCCGGATCCGCAGTAGCCTCCGATGCATTTCTTCCCTTCCCGGACACGCTCGAAGTTGCGGCAAAGGCCGGGGCAACGGCCCTTGTCCAGCCCGGCGGCTCCATCCGTGACAAGGAAGTCATCGAAGCGGCAAACAAGCTCAACATGGCGATGGTCTTTACCGGTGTACGGTACTTCCGGCACTGACAAAATTACCGGTATTCTCCTTTTTTGGCCCGGATTTTAAGATAGATATATATTCTGCGAAGTTTTGATAATTGCTTAAATCGTTTGTGGCAAAACAGTCACGGATGGTTTAGCTGCATTTGTGTGGTGAAGGAAAAATGGATTACGGAAAAGTACTTGGCGAAGCCTTCGGCTACGCAAAGGATGGCCTTGTCGGAAACCTGATAAAGTGGATTCTCTTAATCGTCCTTGAGATCCTACCGGCAATACCGATCATTGCATGGGCGCTCGTGTTCGCCGGCTCGCTGATGAGCGGCGCGACCCCCGACTTCATGTCGCTTATGGGTGGGTTTGTCGTTGCACTCATCATCGCGGTTCTGCTCGGAGCCATCTATGAAGGATATATGCTTAAGATCCTCCGGGGTGACAAACCGCTGCCAGAGATCACGGAACTCGGCAAACTCTTTGTTGACGGTATCAAGTACCTGGTCATCGAGATCGTCTATGTAATTCCGGTAATCATCGTTTTAGTGGCAGTAGCATTAGCCGCAACCTTGGCAATCATTAAAAAGGGACTTTTATCAACCCAAAATATGACCACGGTTGCATCAACCCAGAATATAGCTCAAAATATATCTACATCGATTATTGGCCCTGTACTTGTTGGGGTGCTTATTGCGGTAATTCTTGCAATTATTTTATGTTTTATTGCCACCATTGGTGTGATCCGCTTTGCGCGTACCGGAAAAATGGGGGAGGCATTTAACTTTGGAGAAATTTTTTCCACCATCGGCAAGATCGGAACAGGTAGTTATATACTCGCACTTATTATAATTGTAGTGATTTTCGGAGTAATCTACTCAGTTCTCGGACTGATCCCCATAGTCGGACCAATTATTGAGATCATAATCAGTCCCTTCCTCATGGTCTTTGCAGCACGGTACATCTGCCAGCTCTACGACAGCGCCGATACTGCATAACTAAAGTCATATATTACTTTTTTGTGGGGACGAAATTGTATATGTGGATCTTTTGAAGATAACCAAACCAGCACTATACAGGTAAACCAGTTATATGACAGAAATTGTTCACTCAATTTTTAGCTCGAATGTTTTATAATCGTTAGGGATCTTGAGGTTCCTTATATTTTCGAAATCTGCATTTCCCTCAATAGCTGCCTTCAACGCTCACAATAGGGGAATTTCCATATTTACACACCATAGCCAATGAGGATACCCTGAACAAGGTCATTTAATTGAGTGAAATTAAAAATTTCCTTTTTTTTACTATAAGGATCTGGAAATAAATAATCATGCAAATAAAAAAGGAATGGGTTATTCTAACTGACGAGCGGCGACTTTTCCAACAATCGGAACAAGAAATTTTTCTCCCTTATATGCTTTATAAATCAACACCACCCATAAAATTAACATAATAATCCAAATTAACGTAGTAATTATACCAAAAGTGGCACGTGTTCCAGCAGCTGCATAATAACCAGCACCAATTGTCATCATTTCAACAATAGCACCAACTATCCAAATGATAAGTGATAGTGGCAGAAATGTCAAAAGGGACTGCATGGCATTGAATCGTACAGTTTTATTCTCTTTTTCCACAAGGAGGAAAATTATCCCTGTTAACCATCCAAGTACATAACATGCAGCTGATGCAATATTTTCATCAAGACCAAAGGTTGCGGTATCACCTTGTGCTATCGCAGAATCACCTGCATGAGAAGTTCCCGCAGCGCCGGCTTTTTTACCACAATTCGGACAGACATCCGAGATGGATAAATCCATAGATGCCCCACAATTTCCACAAAAATCTGGCATATATATATCAAGGATATTTGAAAATAAAAAAAGGTTGCTATTTAAGTTGATTTGATCTAAAAAGACTCATACTCCTTAAGAGGTGACACGGCAATCCAATCCCTATGCTGTGATATATTATGGATAGTCTATGCAAGATTCGGTATTTGATTGATTACATCGTTTAAGTCTACGATATGCCAACTGCCAGCCTTTAATAAACCCATATTTTTCTAGAGCCATAATTGCATAATTGGAACAAGAGGGATAAAATCTGCATAAAATCCCTTTTCGGCCATTATATTTTCTTCCCAATTTCCCATGCCAGATTGACCTTATACAAAAAATAGACACGGCAACAAAAATATTATTTTTTATCATAGACTATCAGTTCTTCTTTGAAATCACCTGATCCACATTTCGGGCATCTTTTTAGTCGTTCTAATTCATCCTCATAGGTATTCAATTTTTGTTCACTTTTATTCCGTGCATTGGCATCACACATATTGCAGCATTGGGTTTTTTTAACCCCGGCAATATTTTTTGTAATGACATTTTCTCGTTTAGTTAAAGAGTGCCAGGAAGTACCACACTGATTACAAGTTCTTTTATATTCAGAAACCTGCTTTTCAGAGTCAAAAATGTCACTCGAACCACAATTCGTACAAAATTTTAAGTTTGGTGCTACCGACTTCCCACAATTTCTACAAGTCCTCATGATAATTCAACCTGCCCATAATTACTATTGTTCAACGACGCGCGCTCCACAGTTATGACAAAATTTTTCATTTGGTTCAATTTTTGTATTACATTTGGGACATTCAAAAGTTACTTTTTTCCCGCATTCGGGACAGAATTTGACATTGGCTTTAATTACCGCTTTGCAGAATGGACATCGCATTTCCTCGCCACTTGCAGAGGTCATCTGGTTTCCGCATTCGGGACAATATTTTACAGAACCGTTTGCTTTGAATCCACATTTGGGACATAATGAAAATCCCGCACTTATTTGGGGAGATCCTGCCATATGCGGGGCGGGTTGAGAAATCATAGCCTGACCCATTGCTTGACTCATCGCCATTCCTGCGCCAATTCCAGCACCGAGTCCCGCGATTCCAGCTGCATCCCCTCCTTTTTCAGCCCCTACACCAATACCCCCAATAGCCTGACCCGTCTGTAACTGCATATAATTTACACCGAGTGCAGACATCGCACTTCTCTGGTCGATTGCCTTCTGAACCGCTTCGGACATTTTTATTACGAGGCCGGAAAACTTTGTGATTTTGAGACCATACTGCTCTGTTTCACTGGTCAGATTCGAGAGACACATCTGTTCAATTTCAGATAAATATGCAGGCATGTCGAGAATGCCCATTCCTTTGTTTTTCTGCAGATTTCCAAGGATTGCATTGATGGTCATTAGGATTTGATCCTGAAGCCAGTGTGCAATTTCATCGGTATGCTGCATCCCTTTTGTACCGATAAACTGAGTGATAAAGAGCATCGGGTTGGAAACCTTATAGGCAAATTGTCCCGAAACAATGAAATTTGCCAGTCCGAAATCCTTGTCGCGGAATGTCATCGTATTAGCGGATTCAAATTTTCCACGAAATTCTCGTTTCTGAACATAATACACTTCGCCAATCTGCCTAACACCGGTTAACGCTGCACCAAGTGTTGCAAGGACGGGGACATTCTGGGTTGTCAGGGCATACCGATCAGGACGGTCAAAAACATGAAGTGCTTTACCATCTCTGAAGAAGACTGCCATTTCATCTTCTCTGACAATTACATTATCATTCCAAGCAGTATTTCTCGGCAGTCGCCATACGAGATTTTGACCTTTCAAATTATCGGGCCAGTAAAATGTATTCCGCGCCGCATCATTCGACTTATCAATCTGCTTTTGATTCCCAAAAGTATCAAGTGCCATTTAGAATTCACCTAGGGTTCTATCGTGGATATTAATGACAATCGTTGGTTGAAGACATTATCCAGACCCGAGGCCTGTTTTTTGATTTCGTTTAATTGGGGTTTAAGTTCCCCCAACTTGTTTTCAAGGATATATGTATCCATGGACTGCACCAAACTTTGCATATCTTTTACCCGTTTGATCAACGCTAAATCAAATTCATAAATGCAATTTAACTCTTTTTCTTCGGTCCTTATTTGGGGGGAAATCCCGGAATATCCCTGTTCTGCGTGACGGATTTTGGCTTCAAGACCTTTAATCTGGTTAATACAATCCTTAACATCACGGATGGAATCAATTTCAAATGCCCTTGTTAAAGTTTCACCAATCCGATCAAGAGGGATTTTTATTTCATTTTCAATCTGGTCGGCGATGTAACACCGCAAGATATTGTCTGATGCGCGAAGATCCTCACGTATCCTATATCCCCTGAATCCGGGGATTGCCAGTTCAATTTTTTTAATTAAACCCCGGTTATCCACAACAGATTCTCTTAAATCAGCCATTGATTTTGTTCCTCCCGGTTACAACAAAATATAATACAAAAATTATAATTATAAGTCCAATTATAAGCAGAATATCTATGTGAACAAAGAAAATACCTATGATACCCAAACCGATCAATAGACACAGTACTCCAAAGAAGGATACAATGGGCATTTTCACGCTTACTGACCCCAGAGCGATCAGTCCACATCCTAATATAATTAGAAAAACAACACTCGAAATCCAAACATCCTTAAAAATCGATTGCGCAATTAACAATAAGGCAAAAGCGGTTATTGCAAGCCCCCACCCCATATAAAACTGTCTGTTATCCTCTTTCCGATTCTCCTCCACTACATTCACTTCCCTAACTAAAGCACGGTAAAAATATAGTAATACATTATAAATAAGGGTTTTGTATACTACCCGTTATGTATTGGAGATCAAAAAAATCAGTTATTCGGTGAGCGAATCTCAATTGTATAGGAATTGAGAAACTCTTCATTAATTACCAAGTAATAGTGTTTATTACCGGCATAGAATTTTTCCACCCACGGACGAGGATCGTTCCCAGAACTTTTCCAAAGTGTGACGTCTAGCCCCCCGGGCGGTTCGATTGTTCGGGCCACCTGGTTTGGATTATCACCATCCATCACTTGAATAGAAAGACGGGGAAAAATCGCAGATGCTGAAGAGCTCCCCCCTTTTATATCTTGCCCACCGGTGACTTTGGGATCTGCAGTATACCACAGTTCCCAATATGATGGAACATAAAAGTTATTTGTTGTTCTACTAGAGGTTCCTGAAAATGTTGCAATTGTCTTTAAATTTGCCTTACGGGGTAGAACAGTTCCTTTAGATACCAAAGATGATGTCGAGGAAACATATGATGTAGTGGTAACAGATGGATATATTGAGGATGTTACATCAGTAGAATATTGACCTTCACCGGATGCAACAGTAACAGGATATTCAGAATGGGATTCAGCATTTGTCGATGACTCCGCCAAATAATATCCTGCAATCGCAATAATTACAATTACAATAACAGCAACCGCAGTAACTAAGCCCCGACGTGATTTCGTAGTTTGAGGAATCACTTCGGCAATTTTAGGAGATTCTGGTGAAACATATTCTGCACCACATATCGGGCACTTCACGGACGCTGTCAAATCCAGTTTCGCACCACAGTTTCCGCAAAAAGCTTCTTTCATTATTAATAATTGGATTTAAAGTAAAAAAATTGTGGCGTTATAGAAATCAACAATAAGAACCACGAAGCTAAAAAACATGAAACCATTGTAAACGATCACTTTCAATTTAATTTCTTTGAGCAGAAACCTGTATTTGTGTCTTTGAGCGCTTCGCTAACCATACAATTCATGACAGAAGTGGCGATTTTGACTCCGCAATTGTTGAGAATGCCATGTTACTTTGATAGTATAGTTTAACATATTTGTTTTAAAAAATGAAAAAAGGTTGTCATTCCCAAAAAAAATTAGCCCCTATTTAATGTAGTAACTTCCGCAATAGGTGTGATAGAAAGTGATTTTATTAACGCTACACTATCTGAATTATTTTCCCCATTATAGGTATATACATAAATGTTGTTATTCGCCTTTGTGAATATCTGCCAACCTTTCGCGATCTGTTTGTTAGTATCCTGATCAGTTACAACATAGTCTATTCTATATGCTTTGTTGTCAGAAATTTTTAGCTGGAAAAAACTACCCGTTTTTTCCCAAAGTTGGTTTTTTTGATTATAGGTCTCCTGCAATGCAAGAACAGCTTTATTGAAATAGGTCTCAAGATCATCTTTATAACCAGGATCGGCATCTATTGTCAATATATACGAACTTGTGCCGGGGACATAGAATCCTACAATATTTTTTGTATTTCTTCCATAATTGCGGACTGCCCATGTACCCTTTTCATCATAGGACCAACTTGACGGATACTGGAGAGATATCCCGTATTGTGTATTAGTATATGTAGACACAGCCGAAGTTGAGGATGTAGATCCGGTGGATGTGGTGGTGCCAGTGGTTGTTGAAGACACCGATCCCCCCGCATTGCTGGCTGGCACAGTATTTGAAATACTTGTTGATCCTTGAGGATTACTACTTATATTGTTTGAAGTACATCCCATTGAAAACACACACGCGATCAAAATCCCAATACATATCAAAGTAATGGTATACCATTTCATATATTGTTGTTATCAGTAATCATTAATAAAATACCCTATTTCAAATGAAAATAAGCAGATATTTAATCAAGTAATTTATTTTCAAAATTGTATTAAAAATTGAATACATTATGTGCGTTGAAGAGCGATGATAATATAGGGAGTATAAAGGACTCAATAAATCCAAATAACAGTATAAAAAAAGTTGCTTTGGCTCTGTAGAAATCATTTTTCCGAGAAGAGAGCCCCCCAGTAAGTCGAAAGATCTAAGTTACAGTGCACCCACATTAGGTTATGTTCAGTAACGACAAGGGGGCAAAATAGAGTCAGCAAACCGGCATATCAGGTTTGTTGAATTATCTTTGGGATAATCCGAGATTCCAGTACTCCGTTGTATTCCTCCCAATTCTCAAAGAAGATATACACACTGCACCAGTTAACTAGCTTTCTTCTCCTGAAAGAATATCTTTCGGAAGATTACCTGGATACCCTAGACCTTGCGGAGATCATAGACAGACTCCGGGAAAAAATCCATCTTGATAATGTCCCTCATTTCACGACGATTCATAAGTTCTGCCAGCATCTTCGATCATCGACATTTGCTCGGTTAATCAACCGGTTGACGACGAAATTCTATGACGGGGGAGAGAAGATTCAATGTACTGCTATCGATTCCTCCGGGTTCACCAGTTCTTATACCAGTCATTATTATTCCTGGAGAACCGGAAAACCAGAAAACGATTCCTGAAAACCTCCATCTCCGTTGATACGGATCAACAGGTTGTTACAGGTTTGATGAGAGCCACGAATTGATCCAAGATACTCTGGACTCCTGTTCTCTCATCCCGGTCAGAAACAGAAAACACAAACGGATTTCAGGATACTATCGAAGACACCTGGCTCTATTGTTCGATGATGAAAAATAGCATCAGAGAAATGAAGTTGAAACCGTATTCACCGGATTAAGGAGATTAAGATCAAAAACAGCCTCTACAACATCTCAAGAATAATCTCTACTTTGTCATCTCTTATTCGCATTCAGGAATCCTACAGAGAGCAGTTATACAAGTATTTCATCATACATTAACAATTTTCTTCCACTCCTAGAACAATAAAAGATACAATAATTACTCTTCCTGTACCCCTTTCTTCAACAGGAGTGTAGCATTTATCATTACGTTACATTTTGGACAAATTTCTATATCAACATACGGGAACTTGTTCATACCCGTCAGAATAATAGATGAAATCAGGCATTGCAACATTATATTTATAAATTTTTAATATTCCCATGAAATTTTTGGACCGCGGTATAATGCCACAGTTATAAATAAATAGATAGGAAGATAAAATTTTCTAGTTTCATAAAATATATAGGGATGAATTATGAGTGGGGAAGAGTCAAACTTACAAAAAGCCCTTACAGAAAAGGAAAAAATAGAACGGCTGCTTGAAAATCTGGAAAATCTAAAAGTTAAGGGATTAGTATCAGCAGAAGATTATATCCGCATTAAAGCTGGGTATGACAAATTAATATATGATGCAAATGAGGCAATTATACAAATTAAGGAAACAATAGGGAAACAGATAAAATTGGAAGATACAAATATTAACTTATTTACTCAAATTCTTGAAAACCAGGAAATTCGTTTTAAAAAAGGGGAGTTAATCAAGGCCGAATTTAAAAAGGAACGAAAAAATGTTCAAGAAGAGCTGCAAAAATCTGAAAAAAACAAATCAACTCTTCAACGATTAGTAAATGCAAATAATGTATCCGATCTTTCTGCGGAGACCGTCAAATCTCGAACGGGATCTTTCAAACAGGATTTATTATCCTCCGACAGTAATACTATCTCTAGTAAAAAAAAGACGTTTGTAGTAATAGGGGGATTTATTGTAATTATTACCCTTATATTAGGAGGTGTTTTCTTTCTTTGGCAAGGTCAATGGGTAAACGAAGTTTCGCAACCTGGTGAAACCCAAGGAATTGATGCCACAGGGACTCCCGCATATGTAGTTACCCAATCTCTTCAACTACTGAGCAATGGTCAATATGATAGAGTCACCAACTTATTTGTTGACACCTACACAGAACAACCTCTTTCTGAGGAAAAGAAAGCATCCACTATTGTATCATTAGAACAAAACCTGAAACAAAATAATTTTAAAATTATTGATATTCAAATTCTTCAAACTTCAAAAATTAACGATAACCGGTATTTGGTTTCAGGAACCTATTCGTATTCCTCACGAGATTCCTTTGGAGTTACCGCACATAATACCCGAAACTTTTCATACACAGTTATCAAAATGAATGGACAGTGGCGGATTGTGTACCCTGAAAGGGGTTGGTGGTAACCTTAATTTAAATTTTCCCCTATCCATTCACCCGGATATTGTAAGTAGCGGGAATTCTGTAAAAACACTCCGCTGAAATGAACCTAAAATCGGGGAATATACAGAGAAACGCTATTATATTAAATTGATTACACGAATATTGAATTTTTTAGAATAAGGATTTTATAAATAACCATTTCTTTAATATATAACTCATGCAACATCATCCAGCAAAATCGAAATCATAATGCCAGTCTTGAAAAGGAAGTTTAACAAATTTCTCAAAGTTCGCAAATGCCGACTTAAAATTTAGGAGTTAAATTCAAAATTATATACTAAAATAGCTCATAAATAATTTTTGGTTTGACATTTTGTATCCTTGAGGAATTCTTCTGAGTTATTGTAAGGTTCAATTATAGATATGATCAGGAGTAATTAACAATTTAACTAAAAAATTAAGAATAGGATCGGAATGGAACGTACTTGTCAACAACTTTAACGCGATCACCCGAAGGGGTAATTACCCAGACTTCGGCACGGTCTGTGTTGGTGTTTGTGGAATCAAGGGATATGCTCTGACCAATTGTAAGGGGTGAAACCATTTTATCATTTTCGACAATGCCATCTGAGCGAGTAAGGCGAACATCAATTTCAGGTATGACATTCATTCCATACCCACCTTGAAACGTGAAGATAACATGGGGTGCATGCGCATGACCGTCACTATGAACTTCTACGGAAACTTCATAATTATGCGGCAGGGTTTGCGTTGGGCCCGGTGTTTCCGGTGCTGCTACCGATGTTTGGGTGACTACTGTTCCATATGATCCCTGTTGCGGAGAACTACTTGTACAACCTGTACACAGAGAAATCATAACTAAAAGAGATAATACCATCAGGGTCCACAGATATCTCATATTATTGCATATGTTAAAATTCAACTTATATTTTTTGGAATTTGTAGGTAAGTCATCCCAGAAAACCACAAAATATGCGGGGCAATATTTACAATATTCTATTAATTGTAACCGGGAACTCTGCCCACGTTTTTCTTTCGCAGATGAAAAACCAAGTTCCGATGAGGAACAGCCCGGATAAAAGAACAAAAAAGGGATCCGCTGTCCTTATCTCTGCACTGCGCCGAGGTTTGCCTGCTCCACGGTCTTTGCGTACCGGGCAAGGACGCCCGTGAGCGGCTTTTTTACCGGCTTCCATAAGGCTTTGCGTGCCGCAAGCGTCGTTTCATCGACCAGTAGATCGATCTTCTTTGCGAAGAGATCGACCGCGATTTTGTCCCCGTCGTGGACAAATGCAATCGGCCCGCCGACCGCTGCCTCGGGCGCCACATGCCCGATACAGGGGCCCCGGGTGCCGCCCGAGAAGCGCCCGTCCGTGATCAGGACAACATCCTTGTAGCCCACGCCCATCAGGGCCGATGTTGCGGCAAGCATCTCCGGCATTCCCGGGGCCCCGCGGGGACCTTCGTTCCGGATGATGACCACATCGCCCTCCTTTACCTGCCGCGAGAGGATCGCAGCCATTGCCGGTTCCTCGCCATCGAAGACCCGGGCCGGGCCGGTGTGCTTCCAGATCTCCTTTGGCACGGCTGCACACTTCACGACCGCACCATCCGGCGCGAGCGATCCAAAGAGGATCTTGAGGCCGCCGGCAGTATTGACCGGGTGATCCGGGCTTTTAATGACATCTTCGTTTTTGATGACCGCTGCATCTGCGATCTGGCGGATGGTCTTTCCCGAGACCGTCGGGAGATCGTCCAGGTACTTCTCCAGGCGTTTCATGACTGCCGGGATCCCGCCGGCACGGTACAGGGTCTGCATCGAATGGGGGCCCGAGGGCTGCATGTAGCAGATGTGGGGGATCTCCTCTGCAATGCGGTTGAAGTCCTCTAAGGAGAGCGGGACTTCTGCCTCGGTTGCCACCGCCATGAGATGAAGGACGGTGTTCGTGGAACCGCCAAGGGCCATGTCCAGGCGGATCGCGTTCTCCAGGCTCTTTTTCGTGACGATACTGCGGGGCGTGATATTTTTATTAACTGCGGCAACGGCAGCTTCACCCGTCTCGCGGGCAATCCGTAACTTGGCGGCGTCGACCGCAGGTATCGTTGCGCAGCCCGGAAGGGACATCCCGAGGGTCTCGGTCATGCAGGCCATGGTGTTTGCCGTATAAAGTCCCTGGCAGCTCCCGCAGCCGGGCATGGCGCAGCATTCGAGATCCTTTAAGGACTCGTCGCTCATGTTACCGGCGGCGACTTTCCCGACCCCTTCAAAGACATCAATGAGCGAGAGGTCTTTTCCCCCGAGGTTGCCGGAGAGCATCGGCCCGCCCGTCAAAACAACGGTCGGGACATTGGTCCGGACCGCTGCCATGAGCATGCCGGGCACGATCTTGTCGCAGGTACCTACACAGACAAGCCCATCGAATCGGTGCGCCTGCACCATGAGCTCGATGGAATCGGCAATGTTCTCACGTGAGGGAAGGGAATACCGCATTCCTTCGTGGCCCATGGCAATCCCGTCGCAGATGCCGATCACGCCGAACTCGAACGGCACTCCGCCGGCCGCGGCTATGCCCTCGCGGACCCGTTCAGACAACTGCCGCAGGTGCATATGGCCGGGAACAATCGTGTTATAGGCATTTGCAATCCCGACAAACGGCTGTGCCATCTCGCGGTCGGTCACACCCAGTGCACGCAGGAGCGAGCGGTTCGGCGCCCGTTCGTATCCCTTTTTTACCCTGTCGCTTCGCAGTTCTGTCATTAGCAGGGATGGTTGCCCGGCATGGGTCATGAAACTAGCGCCGCAACGGATTTCCATAAAAAAAATGGGGCGGGCCCCTGTATCTGACCCGGTCCTGCCGGGACGGGAAAAAAGATTACTGCCGTTTCTTCCGGAGATAATAGAGCGCGTACACGATCCCGATGATAATGGCTACGATCACGGAAACGTACACGGAGTTAGAGAGGATCCCGGCAATACCGGTAAGGTTGTCTACCCTGACCGTGACCTTCATGGGATCCGATATAGTGGTGGAGTTCAGGGAACTGAGGTACCGGATCTCCGAATCAAGACCGTAGTCCTTTACGGTGGCATCGCTTGAGACTTTGAGCTGGAATGTTGCGGTTGCGGTCTGGCCCGGGGCGAGATCGCCAAGGTAGGAGATATCAGAGCTGCTCGTGAACGGTTTGACCGCGCTGATACGGGCCTCTGCGCTTCTCACCGGCGTACTCCCGGTGTTCTTATACACGACCTGAATGATCTTTTTGCTGCCCGGGTTCATCTCAGCGGGAGGCGACAGGATGACAAAATCCACCTTGCTTCCCACAGCAACCCCCGCGGTTTCCGTCCGGGAGGTGACAAAGTCGCCCTCGTTATTCTGGTACACAACAACGAGATCCACCGGATACGAGGCGTTCTGTGCGGTCTCTGCCACGTTCACCTTGTACCGGCAGGATACCGTGCTCCCCGCCGGGAAATCCCCGATATAGACGCTGTTGTCCACCGGAGTTACCGGGCTGTTGTCATTCCGGAGCAATTTCACGGTAGCCTTTGTCCCGTCAAGGGTTCCGGTATTTTTTATGGTGAGATTCAGGTACCCGTCAGAATTCGCTATCAGGTGGTCCGGTATCGCGGCTACGATCCCGGGAATTACTTCTTTCTTAATGACAATGGGGACATACACCGTGGTAGTCTCCACGACATAGTAATTCTTGAAGGAGTCGACCTGGTACTGGATGACCGAATCGATCCGGGTATAGGTGAGGTTGACCGGGACGAGATAGGTACCGGCCGGTGCATTGCTGTCGATCTTTGCCTGAACCGTCACGGTCTTTTTGGCCTGGCCGGGGAGATCCCCGATCATCTGGGGATCTGATTTGATGACGAACGGGGCGTCACCGGGGGTCATGGTAACGGCGACAAATTTTGCCGTTGCCGGGAGATCGGGACGGTCGATGACAGACGACGCGACCTCCTTACTCGTGCTAAAACCGGTATTTTCAATAACCAGCGGGATGGAGATTTCGCTTCCTGCAGAGAACTCGTTGGTGCCGGAGACCAACACATTCAGGTTCGGGCTGCCATCCAGGTATTTTGTCCCGGCAGAGACCGGCACGGTAATGCACAGGGCTGTAATTAAGAGAATCAGACAGGCTCGTAGCGGTGCCATGAGGATCACCCGGTTCCGGATAAAAATGCGTTTTCCTATTGTACCGTTAAGGGTTATGTAGTTTCCCGGATGCCGGGACACTCCCTACTACCCGGACCTGCCGCACATATGTTCGTTTCTTATCTGATTCCCGGGCCACGTTCGGGACTAATCCGGGTACCAATCCCTGAATACCGTACACATAAATAAAGGAAAACGCCAAAAACACATCAGTGATGACAAAACAGATCTGCCTGCTATTATCCCTGCTCTTTATCATTCTGCTGATTGCCGGTACAGGCTGCGTAACGCCCCCGAAAGGATCCACGCCTTCCACGGGATCCGTCGGCGAGGTTGGCACCGCCGGCCCAACGGAAACCGTGACAACCGAAACCCCCAGTTACGTGACCGCTGCTACGCCGTTTGTAACGGAAACCCCCGATAATGGAACCGGAGCTTCCGGGGCAAACCTGCTCGTCCCCACGTCAACCCTGCCTCCGGAAGACCGGTCCTGCCTTATCTACAGCAATACGCAGAATTTTATCTATAATACCTCAGCCATCAACTTCAATCTCAAAAACCCGCCGATGTACATCAACTATACCGTGATACCCACGAACGTTACGGTAAACAAGTGGGTTCAGGAGCGGACGGGATCCAAAAAGGAAGTCACCTATACCTACTCAGATTATGCACCTTATTCCTGGTTCGAGATAACCGTCAGGAACAAGACCTCGGGAGAGGTGTATCTGGATGACGGTTTTGGCTCGGCAAAGGGATTATCAACATACACCAGTGCAACGCTCAAAGTCATGAAGAGCGACGACATGCTTATCGAGTTTAAAGGCCAGAGCATCACGGCAACCGTAGGGATATGGGTAAAACCGGTGGGAAATTTCGATGATCCGTATAACAGAACGTTTACCGAATGCAAATACTGGACCCAGACCCAGAACTCACTGCCGATAGTAACGGCAACGACAACGCCGACGTGGACCCCGGAAAACCAGGTTCAGGGAAGACCTAGCAGTTAGGCAGAGAACCCTTTTTTGTAAATTGTTTTCCGGCAGAATATCGGGATATCGCTTTTACTACGGTGAGATATTTAAGCGATGAAAACGATGTAAGTAAGGCAGGCAAGCCCAGAGTAACAGGTCCCGGTAGGGTAGTGGACATCCTAGAAGCCTGCGGAGCTTTTGACCCGGGTTCAAGTCCCGGCCGGGGCGTCACAACTTTTACCCGTTTTCTTATTTTATTTTCAGCAGAATGAAATCATTTGGTTTGTAGGTTTTTAGCGGGGCTTTCCCACGGGAAACGCCATGTGCTCCCTCCACATAAGGACTGCCTCACAGGTTTTCCCCGGATAAATAATCGAACAGATAAAAAAAGAGGATCAGAATGCCGGCTTTGTTTTAAGCGCGGCGACGAGCAGGTTAACCCCCGCCTCGACATCTGCCATATCCAGCACCTCGACCGGCGAGTGGATGTACCGGGTTGCCGGGCTGAGCGTGGTGCTCGGGATCCCGCCTTTGGTGAGATGGATGGAGGTCGCATCGGTTGTCCCGCCGTTCCCGACTTCGAACTGCACCGGGATCTTGTTCTTTGTCGCTGCATCGCGGAGCCACTTGACAACCCTCTTGTCGGCAATAAGCCCGCGCCCGGCAGCGTCCACGATCGTGACAACGGGGCCTTTTCCCATCTCGACAGCTGCATCCTTCATGTCGATGCCCGGGTGGTCGCCCGGAATGGTGACATCGGTTGCGATTGCCCAGTCGGGTTCGATGGAATATGCACTCGTCTTTGCGCCCTTCAGACCAACCTCTTCCTGCACGGTAAAGACCGCGTAGATTGTGAAGGGGGATTTTACCTTCTGCATGGTTTTTATCAGCATCGCGCAGCCGGCCCGGTTGTCGAATGCCTTACCGGTCACCCGGTTGTTGGCAAGCTCGGTAAACTCACGGTCGATGGTGACCGTAGTGCCGACCTCGATCCCCATTGCCCCGGCATCTTTCTTGTCCTTTGCCCCGACATCAATGAACATGTCGTCGGCCTTGACGCCTTTTTTGCGCTCATCCTCGTCCATCATGTGCGGGGGCTTGCCGCCGATGACGCCGATTTTGTCGCCCTTTGCCCCGTGAACGATCACGCGCTGGTTGTAGAGCGTGGGCGCGTACCAGCCGCCGAGCGTGACAAACCGGAGAAAACCCTTATCGTCGATATACTTGACCATAAGGCCGATCTCGTCCATGTGGGCGGCAAGCATGACTTTCGTGGTATTGCCTTTTTTCACCGCGATGAGGTTACCCATCGGGTCCTCGTGGATCTCGTCCACATATCCTTTGAGTTCCTTTTTTATAACGGCAAATACGCTGCCTTCGCTGCCCGAAACACCGTGGGCATTGGATAATTTCCGTAAAAGTTCCTTTACCATATTATTCTCCTGTTGCCTTTTCGATCCTATCAAGGGCTCGCTTGAGGTCGTCCCGTGAGGCCGCGTAACTGATACGGGCATAATCCGGTGCGTTTGTCCCGAATGCAGAGCCGGGCGTGAGAATAACCCCGCTCTCGATGATCCGGGTAACGAGCGCCGGTTTCATCGGGACAAAAGCGTAGAAAGCCCCTTCAGGCACGGGGAACGAAAACCCGATCTTTGCAAGTCCCGCACAGATCAGATCGCGCCGGGCTTTGTACTCGTCGCGCATCTTTTTCACCGGGCTCTGGTCGCCGGTGTAGGCAGCAAGCGCCGCGTACTGCGAGATGGAGGTGGCGCAGGCCTGGCAGTACTGGTGGACCTTGATGCACTGCCCGACAATATCTTCCGGTGCCGCGAGATACCCGAGCCTCCAGCCGGTCATCGCATAGGTCTTGCTTGCCGCATTGATGGTGACAACATTGTCCCCGAAGCGGGCTGCGCTCCAGTGTTCTTTCCCGTAGATAAAATGCTCGTACACTTCGTCGCTGACGATCGTGACACCGGCATCCTCTGCATATTCGACAAGGGCCTTTACCGATTCCTTACTCTCTACCGCACCAGTGGGGTTTGCCGGGGAGTTGAGGATAAAGAGCCGGGCACCGTCCATGAGTGATTTGGCCTTCTCGATATCGATATGGAATGTCTTATCCAGCGGGACGCCAACCGGCCGCCCTCCCGCAATGGTTGCGAGTGCCGCATACGATACAAAGCCCGGGTCGGCACAGAGGACGAGGTCCCCCTCGTTTACGAGCGCCTGCATCACGATATGCAAGGCTTCGCTCGCTCCTGCAGTAACAATGATCCGGTCGGGGGAGCACGTCACATGGTTCTCGTTTTTGAGTTTGTCACTGAGTGCGGCCCGGAGTTCGGGGATCCCGTTGTTGCCCGTATACCCGGTCTTTCCTGCCTGTATTGCAGCAATCGCAGCGTCCTTGATGTGCTGCGGCGTATCGAAATCCGGCTGGCCGAGACCCAGGTTGATTGAACCGGGCCCCGCCGCTTCGAAGATTTTGCGAATCCCCGAGATCTCGATATCCTTTACCCGTGATGAAAACGGTCCTGTCATTGCTTGTGTCCTTTAAAGGATACGGATGCCCGTATCACTCCATATTCGCATGACGGTTCTTGAGCGCCGACTCGTCGGTCTTTGTGATCTCCATGAGCCGCGAGATCACGGCATCGGATAAGATGAGCGAGGCCGTCTCAAAGAGAGTCCCCAGCGGTGCAAAGGACTTGTGATCGCCAAGCATCTGCCGGATCTCGTATTCCGCGGCATCGTCGCGGGCATCGTCCCGCTGGCTCTCGATAATGACTTTGCAGTCCGCGATATTCCCGATACGGGAGTCCGGGTTTGACGTGATCAGGCAGATATGGGCACCGATCTCTTTTCCGGTCTCCGCGATATCCGCGATGCTTTTGGTCTTTCCCGAGCCGGAAAAGACCACGATCGCATCCCCTTTCTGGACTGCCGGCGTGATGGTCTCCCCTACCACGTACGACTGGAGGCCGAGGTGCATCAAGCGCATGGCAAAACTCTTTGCAACAAGGCCGGACCTGCCGGCTCCCATGACATAGATCCGTTTTGCCTGCAGGAGTTCGTCGATAAAAGCGTTTACATCTGCATCGGATATCCCGTTCGAGATGGCCCGGATCTTCGAGGCCATCAGCTGCATCATTTCCTGAACCCTGTGATTTTCCATCCTTCTCAATAGGAATGGTGCTATCCCAAACTAGAAGAGAATTTCGTACAAAACAAAAAAACGCGAAACTAAAAAGGGGAACGGGGTTAATTTTCTGACGGGGTATAATGGAGGATTTCCCCGCAGGTTGCAAGTTTCCCGTTTTCCAGCACGGAGATTGTGCCATGGCCCCCGCAGATCCGGCACCGCTTTCCTCTCGGGGCAAGCCCGCGGTCGGTCTCTGCGGCCAGTTCGAGGAGCGCCCGGCGTTCCTTCCTTGCAAGCTCGCTGTCCACGTTCACCGAGGTGACAAGGAAGTCGGCAAGGGAACTGTAATCCGCCCGCTCCTTTGTCAGGCTCGAAAAGTTGATCACCGCATCCGCGGTAAACAGGAGGCCTTCGGATGCGGAGAAGAGGTAGATCTGACCATAGGTATGCCCCCCGAACCCTTCGAGGATCTCCAGTTCCAGGTCCCCGATCCGGATCGTGTCCAGTACCGGGAAGATGGACCGCATTTTTGCGCCGGCCGGGGGAAGGCAGGTGATCTCCCCCGATGCCTTGAACTGCGAGAAGCAGTTGATCATCTTGGTATAGAACGCTTCGAGGACCGAGTGCTCGTTCCGGGAACCGTAGGCCCGGTTGTTGGTCTTTATGATCTCGCGCGTGCCGGTGTGCATGATCCCCGGGACCGGGAAAAATCCCCCGGCACCGCAGTGGTCTGCATCCGCGTGGCTGATGATCACCCGGGTGATGGCCCGTTCCGGCCCGATCCCAAAGCGGGCAAACATCTTCATGACATCGGCATGGTAGATCCCGTACCCGGTATCAAGCATCAGGGTTTCACCGGGGGAAGCAATCACATAGATACTGCCGCCGCAGGGGGGCTGGAAGCAGTAGACGGTTGTCTCTTTTGTTACGGCAAGTTTCTGCACATCCGCGTAAAAGCCGGCCCCGGTCGTTGCCCGCAGGGTCCTGCCCGTCTGTAACACGCTGTCGAAAACCTTACGGGGATCGTTTCCCCGGTTTGTGAGTTCCTGGGCGATATGGTTGGTGTCGGCAAGAAACGAGAGGACAAATTCGTTCTCCGATTCCCCGATGAGATCGCGGATCTCCTGTGCCAGGCGGACATAGAAGATAGTGTCATCCAGGTGCCTGCCCGTGGTATCGTATTCGAGGATCTCGAGCTGGTAGCGGGACTTGAGCTCATCGAGCAGCTGCTCGATTGCCGAAGGGTTGTCCAGGTTCAGGCTGACCGTGAGCCGGTCCGGGTACCGGCCTGCATCGTCAAAGTCGATGTACCCGATATTTGCCCCGGATATGGTGATGTATTTCAGGAAGGTACTGAGCGAACCGGGGATGTGGGGCAGGTGGACGAAGAATTTCAAAAAGCTGACCGGTTTTAACGATGTCTGGAGATACCCGACCCTTTGTAAATCCCCGGTGATATCGGCATATGCTTCTTCCGATGCCGTTACTTCGTAAAAGACCGTACAGGGATCGATTCTCCGGTCGTACTGGATGCGGTTGATGTTGCCGTTGTATTGTTTTATGATATCTGCAGCCCGTTCCAGCGATCCGGGCTCGTCCGGCATATGAGCGATAAATCCAAACTTCTTCACGATTCCATGCGCCCCGCTTGCAGGATCAGCATTGGATGTAAGATCATTATAATTTATGGACGGGCCAAAAAACCCGATCCGTCATCCCGTCCCGCAGACATTCAGGAAATTAAAAAAAAGTATTATGATTATTTCCTGTGCGAACGCAGGGCGATGATACAGAAGGCCCCGATGATACAGCCAAATACCGCGGTAAGCGGGGAGAGCGGAGCACCCGACGGCGATTTTACCAGTTCCGGTGTGATCTCCGTGGTTTTCCCGCTGTCGACCGTGACACCAACCGTGTTTGGCTGGTATCCCGGAGACCTGACTTCTATGGTGTGTGCACCCGGGGTCACCGTATTCAGCGTCAGGGGAGTATTCCCCACCATGACGGTGTCAAGGTAGACCGCTGCACCCGTGGGTTTTGAAGAGATCACGAGTGTCCCTGCTGCATTAGCGGGCGTTGCAGCGGGAGTAACCGTGGCTACGACCTCAGCATTCCCCGGGGTTGCATTGACCGTCAGTGTCCTGGTGATGCTTTTTGCCATTGCCGGGCTGCCGATAGTTACCGTATAATCGCCGGGTGGGAGATCCACATGGAACCCGTAATTGAAATCCCCGCTAGCATCGGTGGCAGCAAGATACGTGTGGACTTTGTTTCCCTGTGAATCGATCACATCGATCTCGATATTTGCCGCACCCTTCTCGCTGTACCCGACAAGAGTGACATAATCGTCAAGCTTTGCCGGGTTCGGGGTCATCGCAACATAGAACTCGGGCTTTTTGAGCATGATGGGGACGGATGCGGTAACCCCGGGATGGTTCGCGTCATATGCGGTAAGGGTATATCTTGCCGTGTACAGGTGATCGACACCGACCGCACGGGACATATCCCAGTAAAATACCCACGAGTTCATATCGTCAACGATTGCGGTATTGCCGGTTCCCGGCGTGCCGGTCAGGTTATAAGGCGGCACACCCTCTGCGGGCAGTCCCGGGCCGGTAATTCGTACGACCGTGGTATTCCCGAGCGTGTTTTTCCCGTCAAAGGCAATGGTGTCTCCGACATAATACCCGCCGGCACCCCGGTAGGTAATCGTGACAGCCCCGGTATCAGCAGATACCGGAACAATACATACTGCGATCAAAATCAGAAATAGAAAACCCGAAAAGATTTTCAGGACCTGATGCGAATGCATTTCTTTCCCTCACCTTAAAGAGAATATTCATCTTCGGGAATAAATAGTGTTCTCCATGATTCCCGCGTTTTTGCCAAAAACCGGCTCCGTATTTCGCGTAATCTTCAATCGTTTGTTCCATTTGCACAGATAACGAAACTATATGTATGGCTTGTGCAGTAACCCATACATTGAAGGGATATATGTCCGACGTTACGCTTGCCAGAAAAACCGGGAACGAACAGCTGAAAAAAAATATAGCAAAATTGTCCGGGGAATTTTCGTACGAAGAGACCGCGTACCACCTTCCGGTCTCCTATGCACTGACGGGTACCGCGGTCCACACACCGGCGGCAGCTGCGGAAGTTTTTGCAAAGACCGCAGATAATCCCCTGGTGGCCGCGGAATGTATCCTTGCCGGAGAGACCGCAGCGGCCGGGAAAGAACCGGCACCGTATACGGGTTTTATCAGCGATACCGTGCTCAGGAAGCTCGGGTACTCCCTTGTCGATGGCAGTATCCTTGGGCTCGCCCTTATTGTCGGCTCCCCGAAGAGCGCCGAAAGCGCTGCCGCCATCTGTCGTGAGCTCCAGGAAAAATACATGCTCACCTTCCTCTCCGGCGGCGTAGTCCCCACCCTTTCGGAGGCAGGGGTTAAACTCGGGCTCGATTACCGGCTCATCCCGCTCGGGTCAAAACCCCTCCATAGTGTCCATTTCGTGGACATCGTTACCCGGGTAGCCATGATGTTTGGCGGCGTAGCTCCCGGCGATATCCACCGGCTGCTTGCCTATGCTGCCGAGCGGGCAAAGGCGATCGTGATCGTCTTCCCCGGTCTCTCGGATGAGGATATCGCGTTTGTAGACGGCATGCGGGTGCTGGGCTTTCCCATCCTGACCCTTGGCGGATACGAAGGCGGGGACTGGGTGCCGGCCGCTCCCGAGGAAGTTGTCCGCAAGGGCATGGACTTAAAAGGGATCCGGGTCACGGTGACTGCAATTCCGATCCCGATGGCATGCTCCCCGGCGTTTGAAGGAAAGAGCATCAGAAAAGAGGAGATGCAGGTCGAATTCGGCGGGGGCCGTTCCCCGGCATTCGAGCTCCTGCGCATGAAAAATCCCGGGGAGATCGAGGACGGGAAAGTGACCGTGATCGGCCCGGAGATCGATGCCATGAAAGAAGGCGGGGCGTACCCCCTCGGCATCATCATCGATGTGACCGGCAAGACGATGAAGAAAGACTACGAGCCGGTTCTCGAACGCCGGATCCACAACTTCATCAACTACGGAGAAGGGTCCTGGCATGTGGCGCAACGGGATCTCATCTGGGTTCGGATCTCAAAAGAAGCCTATGCAAAGGGGGTGAAAGTCGAACATCTCGGAAAACTCCTTGCAAGCAAGTTCCGTATGGACTTCCCGCAGCTGCTCGACGCTGTTTCCGTGACGCTTATCACCGATCCCGAAAAGGTCCTTGCGGCAAAGAAGGAGGCAGAAGAGATCTATGCAGAACGCGATGCCCGGATCAAGGGGATGCGGGACAACGATGTCGATACCTATTATTCCTGCACGCTCTGCCAGACGTTTGCCCCGAACCATGTCTGCGTGATCACCCCGGAACGGCCGGCGCTTTGCGGGGCAATCAGCTGGCTGGACGGGAAGATCGCGTACGAGATCTCGCCCTCGGGAGCTAACCAGCCGGTTGAGAAAGGGGCGCTTATCAATGCCCAGAACGGCGAATTCGAGGGCGTGAACCGGTTCGTGAAGAAAGCCAGCCACGGCGAGATCGAGCGCTGCTCGCTCTATTCCGTGATGGAGTTCCCCATGACCTGCTGCGGGTGTTTCGAGGCGATCGCCCTGATGCTCCCCGAGGTAAACGGCATCATGGTCGTGAACCGGGAATACAAGGGAATGACACCTTCCGGGATGACCTTCTCGACCCTTGCCGGTACCATCGGCGGCGGGGCACAGACCCCGGGCTTTGCCGGGATCTCGAAAAACTACATCCTCTCGGACCGGTTCCTGCAGGGCGAGGGCGGGATCGAACGGCTCGTCTGGATGCCGGCACAGCTCAAGGAAGAGCTGAAATCCCGGCTCGTGCCGCTGCTGGAGAGCAAGGGCCATCCCGATCTCTTCGACAAGATTGCCGATGAGACAACGGCTGCGACCATCGAAGACCTGACTGAGTACCTGACGCGTGTCGGCCACCCGGCGCTTGCCATGAAACCCCTGATGTGAGGCACAATCATGGAACCCGACCTGAACTTTGGCTGGACCAGCACGGTGGGAAACGTTATCCTTGGCGCAACGAAAAGCGAGGGGGGCACGCGATCGAAGTCCTATACCCTGGGCGGAGGGACAACGCTTCCGTTTATGGAAAAGGACCTCTCGTTTCCCGCACCGCTGATCGCGTTTGAGATCTGCGACGATCCGCGCTACTGGTCGCCGATTGTCAACGACTTCTGCGGCGACCTGGTAAACGATCCCGGGGCATGGGCAAAGACCGCCGAGACCGCGTACGGTGCCGACCTGGTCCGGCTCTGCCTGACAAGCACCAAGCAGCGCGATTTCTCCGATATCCCGGCGATCGGGAAGACGGTGGAATCCGTCCTTGCCGCAACCACGCTCCCGCTCGTTATCGAGGGGAGCAACGAGCCGAAGATCGACAGCGAGGTCTTTTTGAAATGCGGCGAGACCGGGCAGGGGGAGAAACTCCTGCTCGGGACCGCGGAGGCCGGGCGCTACAGGAGCATCGCTGCCGCTGCTCTTGCCTACAACCACTCGATCATAGCCCAGTCGCCCATCGACATCAACCTTGCAAAGCAGCTCAACATCCTTTTAAAAGAGATCGGCGTCACCCGCGATCACATCGTGATCGACCCCTACACGGGAGCGCTCGGCTACGGTTTCGAGTACTCCTACTCGGCCATGGAGCGGATCCGGTTCTCGGCGTTAAAAGGGGACACGGATCTTGCAATGCCGCAGATCTGCGCACCCTCGGATTCCCTTACCGTAAAAGAGGTGCGCGAGGCGGAAGGCCCGGCACGGGACAGCATGGCGATTGAATGGGAATTTACCACCAGCCTTGCCGCAGCGGTGGCCGGTGCGGAGATCGTCTGCGTCCGCCACCCTGATACGGTGAAACGGTTAAAAGCCGCATTTGCCGGGCTCTCTGCCCGGACGGAGGTGTGAATATGGCACTCAAGGCCCTCGATATCTACAAGCTCCTCCCGAAGAAGAACTGCAAGGAGTGCGGGGATCCCACCTGCCTGACGTTTGCCATGAAGCTCGCGGCCGGGAAAGCCGATGTCGAGCTCTGCCCGTACCTCGACGACAATGCAAAGAACGTGCTCGGGGCAACCACGCGCCCGCCCATCAAACTTGTCGCGGTTGGCGTTGGCGAGCGCTCGTATTCCGTTGGGGAAGAATTTGTCCTGTACCGCCACGACAAGACCTTCTACCATCCGCCGGGCATCATGTTCGTGGTCGGGGATACCCAGAGCGAGGAAGAGATAGCTGCCGTTACCGCCCGGGTCAGGGACGAGACGCTTACCCGGGTCGGGGCAGACTTAAAATTCAACGGCACGGCGATCGTCAACACCAGCGGCTCCGCTGAAACCTATGCAAAGGCGGTTGCGGCGGTAGAAAAGACCGCCGGCCTCCCCGAGATTCTCGTATCGGAGAACCCGGAAGCGCTCGAAGCGGCTCTAGTCCTCTGCGGGACCTACCACCCGGTCATCTGTGCCGCAACCCCGGAGAATTACAAACCGCTCTGTGCCATAGCAAAAAAACACGGCTGCCGGCTGGTCGTGCGTGCGCCAACCTTCGACGCCCTCGCGGAACTCACCCGGAACTGCGTGGCGGAAGGCGTCAAAAACCTCCTGATCGATCCCGCCCCGCAGACGCTTGGCGATTTCCTTACCCGGTCCACGGCTATCCGCGAGCTTGCCATCACCCGGGCCATGCCGGATCTCGGGTACCCGGTGTACCTCGACGCAACGAAATTTTCCGATGAGGACGCTGCGATTGCGCTTGGGATCGTCAAGTACGCCTCGGTCATTGTCTGCCACCCGCTCTCGCCGGCCTCTGCAAAGGCAGCGCTCACGCTCCGGCAGAACATCTACACCGACCCGCAGAAACCCATCCAGATGAACCCGGGCCTGTACCGGGTCGGGACGCCGGGAAAAGATGCACCGGTGCTCATGACGGTAAACTTCTCCCTGACGTTTTTCACGCTCCAGGGCTACCTCGAATCCACCCGGGTCCCCTGCTTCATGCTGATTGTGGACACGGAAGGACTCTCGGTCCTGACAGCCGTTGCGGCAGGAAAGCTCAACGAAACCCTTGTCCGCGATGCGCTCAAAAAATTCGGCGTGGAGAACGAAGTCTCCCACAAGAAACTGATCATCCCGGGGTATGCCGCCCCCCTCTCGGGAAGGATCGAGGAGGCAACCGGGTGGAAGGTGCTCGTCGGCCCCCGCGATGCGGCGGAAATTGGTGAATTCATCCACCAGGAGTGGAAACCCTGACCATGCGCACCGTAACCTTCCTCCCGAGCTATCGCAAGATCGAGGCAAAGCGCGGGACGACCATTCTCGACGCCGCACAAAGAGCCGGCATCAACATGAACGTGGTCTGCGGAGGGCAGGGAAAATGCGGCAAGTGCATTGTGTACGTCCCGTCCGGGAAGGTCGAGTTCGACCGGCAGAAATACGGGCGGTTCTTCTCTGAAGAAGAACTCGCCAAAGGCGCCTGCCTTGCCTGCGAAGCGATCATCCAGGGCGACCTCCAGGTGGTAATCCCCGAGAGCACGCTCATCCAGGAGCAGAAGATCCTCGTGAACGGCATGGATTCGGAGATCGAGTTCCACCCGTCCGTGAAAAAATACTATGTCGAGCTCCAGCCGCCGACGCTTGCCGACCCGTCCCCCGACCTCACCCGCCTGCTCTGGGGGATCCAGAAGACCGGCGGCCCGGTGGCCGAGAAGATGTATGCACCCCTCGAAGTGATGCGCGAGATCCCGGCCGTGCTCCGGCACAGCGACTGGAAGGTCACCGGCACCATCGCGCTCGTACCCGGCGGGTACCGGCTCATCGACCTCCAGGAGAACAATACCTCAACGAGGCTGTACGGCGCAGCCGTAGACCTTGGCTCGACCACGGTGGTCGCGTACCTCTGGGACTTAATCACCGGGAAAGTGGTGGCCGTTGCCTCCAACTACAACCGGCAGATCAGCTGCGGGGAAGATATTCTCGCCAGAGTCAACTATGCCCAGAAGAACGGGATAGAAAAGCTCCAGGCCCTGGCGGTGGACAGCATCAACACGGCGCTGACCTCGGCAGCAAATACCGCCGGGATCGACCGCGAGGATATCTACGAGGTCGTTGTCGCGGGGAACACCGTGATGACCCACATGCTGCTCGGGATCGACCCGGCGTATATCATCAAGGAGCCCTATGTCCCGGTCGTCCAGCGGGCGCTCTCCGTTGCTGCCGCACGGATCGGGCTTACCTGCAACAAGAACTGCGGGCTCTTCGCGTTCCCGGCCGTGAGCGATTTTATCGGCGGCGATATCATAGCCGACATCCTTGCCTGCGGCATGGGAGACCAGGACGGAATCTCGCTTTTGGTGGATATCGGGACGAACTTCGAGGTCGTACTCGGCAACAATGAATGGATGTTCTCCTGTGCGGGAGCGGCCGGGCCGGCGCTTGAAGGCGGCGAGGTCCTCTTCGGGATGCGGGCAAACCCCGGGGCGATCGAGAAGATCGCCATCGATCCGGTCACGCTCGACCCGAAGTATTCCACGATCAACGGGGTAAAACCCCGCGGCATCACCGGATCCGGCCTGATCGACACGCTGGCCGAACTCCTCTCTGCCGGCGTGATCGACCGCACGGGCCGGATCAATACGGAGATCAAAAATCCCCGGATCCGGACCGGTGCCCATTTCCCGGAGTACGTTGTTGCATGGGCGCCGGAGACGGATATCAAAAAAGACATCGTGATCACGGAAAACGACATCAAGAACCTCATCATGAGCAAGGCGTCCATCCATGCGGCCTGCGTGACCTTAATGAAAGAGGCCGGCGTCACGCACCTCGATATCGGCACCATCTACTTTGCCGGGGCATTCGGGAACTACATCAACAAGAAGAACGCGACCATTGTCGGCCTTATCCCGGAGATCGATCTCGAACGGATCAAGAACATCGGGAACGGTGCGGTGGCCGGGGCAAACCTCGCCCTCGTCAACCGGAGAAAGCGCAAGATGCTCGACGGGATTGCCGGCCGGATCGCCTACATCGAGCTCAATGCCGAGCCCTCGTTCATGGACGAGTACACATCGAGCGCCTTTTTGCCCCACACCGATCTCTCGCTCTTCCCCCGGGTCCAGGCGCTCCTCGAATCCGTGCGCGAGAGGAAGGAGGCACACTAAATGGCAAAAATGATTCCCCCGCCGTATTCCCTTGCCACCGGTGTCGGGGCGCTCCCCCACACCGATCCAAAAGAAGCATGCAGCGATGTCCTCGAAGCGTTCCCGGAATTTCCCTACATCCCGACGCTCCCGAACCGCGGGCTTCTTGAAGGCATTGTCTTTAACGATTCCGCACAGCTCCCCGGGGGGGTTATACGGGAGGAGCGGTTGTTCTACGACAGCACGAAGGACAACACCGCCGCAATGGAGCAGGTATACCTGGATTTTGTGGAGGAGAATTTCGCACCCTATGCCCTTGACGCTGCGCACTCCTCTGCATTTCCCGAGATGATGACCCAGAAGTTTCCCCGGACGCAGGTGCTCAAGTGCCAGGTTACCGGGCCGGTGACCTTCGGGATGCAGGTGGTCGATGCCGAGAAACGGCCCATCTACTACGACACCCAGCTCGCCGATGTGCTCTCTAAAATGATCGCGCTCCGGGCCCGCTGGTGCGAACATGAGATGCAGGAGCGGACCGGGATAAAAGAGACGCTCGTGCTCCTTGGCGAACCCTACCTTGCATCGCTCGGGTCGTCCGTTGTCCCGATCGACAAGGAGAGCGTAAAGAGCGGCTGGCAGGACATTGCTTCCCTGGTAAAGGGTGGCCTTGGCATCCACTGCTGCTCGAACACTGACTGGGAATTTATCATGAACCTTGACCCTGCCGTGATCTCGCTCGATGCGTACACGACTGCAAAAGAGTTCCTGCTCTACTCCGATGCGATCCGGGCCTACATGGAACGCGGCGGGGTTGTTGCATGGGGAATTGTCCCGGCCGAGTATAAGATCTTTGCCACGGAGACGGTCGATTCGCTGTATGCAAAGTACTGCGATATCCGCGCCCAGCTCACAAAGCAGGTTCCTGTTGAACTCTTCGATGCGCAGTCGCTCATCACCCCGAGCTGCGGGATCCGGTTTGCGGATGTCGCAGGCGCTAACGCCATCCACCATGCGGCGGCGGAGATCTCGCGGAGGATCCGGGCCGGGATCACGCAATAACAAAGGATGACACTCATGACGCAACGACCGTTTACCATAGCCCTCTCCGGGAAAGGCGGGACCGGGAAGACCACGACCAGTTCGCTCCTTGTCCGGGCATTCATCGCGGCCGGCCAGACCCCGGTCCTTGCCGTAGATGCCGATCCGAACGCAAACTTCCACGAGGCGCTCGGGGTCGAGGTAAAAGAGACGCTCGGGAGCATGCGGGAAGAGGCATTCACGCGAAACATCCCGCCGGGCATGAACCGGCACGACTATGTCCGGTTCCGGTTCCGGCAGGCACTGGTCGAAGCAAACGGTTTTGACCTGGTTGCCATGGGCCGGCCCGAGGGTACCGGCTGTTACTGTTTTGCCAACGATCTCCTCTCGGAGTGCATGGTGCAGCTCGAACGCGATTACAAGTTCCTCGTGATCGATACCGAGGCGGGGATGGAGCACATCAGCCGGGGTACGATAGGAAAGCCGGACGTGCTTTTGATCGTGAGCGACCCCGGGGCCCGGGGCCTGCGGACGATTGCCCGGATCCGGGAGATCGCCACCCAGCTCGGCCTTGAGCCGGAGAAGATCCACGTGGTCTTCAACCGGTATAAATCCGGCGCTGCGCCGGTGGATATCGGGAACGAGAAGCCTATTGCGGTGATCCCGGAAGACCCGGCGGTCGAGGCGGCGGACCTTGCGGCAACGCCGGTTTCAAGGATTCCTGAAGACAGCCCGGCGTGGCAGGCGGTACGGACGCTTGCCGGGAAACTGATTGTGATGGCGAGGGAGAAGGCGGCAAAAGAGGGGAAGTAGGCAACGAATTCCACATTGCCGGTTTTTCCCCTAACACCCCTTGTAAAAAAATCCCAGACGACATGTCATATGAGAAGTCCCGGCCTTTTGATCTGACCAAACTCTTATTTTCAGGGAATCCCCTATTTCCATACAAGGACTATAGTGATCCAGATGCCCGAACAGGTAATCTCCCGAAAGCGGAAAAGTCCCATCATGAAAAGGCTGGAAACCGCAGCACCAGCCATCCGCACAAAATTCGGGGTGAAACGTATCGGTATCTTTGGCTCCTTTGCCCGTGGCGAACAGACGCGGAAAAGCGATGTTGATGTTCTTGTCGATTTTTTGCCGGGCAAGGAAACGTACGCAAATTTCATGAACCTCGCGGACTATTTAGAGAATCTCTGCGGCAGGAAAGTGGACATCCTTTCGGAAAAATGGATGTCCCCACTCCTGAAACCCTTCATCAGCCAGGATGTGATCTGGATTGAAATCTGACAAGGTTCTCCTCATCCACATCAAATAACGAGATAGAAAAATCTTATTGGGCTGATTTAATTTGTGAAAAATGGTTAGGGAGACGAAGTGCCCGAATGCTCATGAGATACTATCACATTATAAAAGTCCCTTCAACCGCAGATTGTTTGAGCCTACTCACAGAATTTTCTTAATTATCACTCAAAAAATTGTTCATGCTGCGGTCATCTTTTTTAGTGCCCCTTTAATCTGATTAACGAAAATATCTTCATTCGTAATTCTTAGAGGAGTTAAACGAAAATTAGGATAAGGCCGTGATTTGGGTTGAAGATACTCACGAAGCTGAATATGATCTGAATTCGAGCAAAGACCACTTAATCGTATATTTGACCCCATATCATCAATCAGTCCAACGAATGCCCGTCCAAGATGTTTCGGGAGGGTGCCCGCATAAAATTTGCATTCCCAACAGCCAAAGAGGCTCGCCGCCGGGGGATCATCAGGGTGTTGACGACATTCATATGCATTTTCGGCTCTCATAATGCAAACATCAAGTTCATGAGTCATATTGCTCGTTCCTTTGAACTCAACTCCGGCATGTATCTCAAAATTGTGATTGTTAAGCGAGAATTCTGCATAGCCATAATTTCGTGTTCTCGAATGGATTTGACCCGGCCCACCCCTAAAGATAAATGGATTCGGGGGTCCGTTAATTCCACGTAAAATTGGTATTTCACCTAACTCACGAACTGCTTTCAGACATAACCCAAAGACATATGCTTCATAAGCTTTCTCTTCTACCCTTCGAACTAGCTCATACTGACCAATACCCAGTCGATGATTCAATAAATTATCAATTGCTGTTTCAAGGTCACGAATTGTTGCCACAATTATCCTTCCTTGAAATTCGTTAAATATCGCAGTACTTCCAGGTTTTTCTTTTGCGATTCAATTAACTCGAAAGAGGGAGGTATTAATTCTATAGTCTCCTCCCCTCTTATAGACATTTGAGTTTCTGTTCGAAGTTCGATTTCTACGGGTTTTCTCTTTTCTGCGGACACAAAACTATTTTTGTCTCGTATGTTTTTTTCGTAAGATCTATCAAGCGATATAAGATTCGGCCCCCCAAGTAGAGTACTTCCTAAATTTTCAGTCATCGATTTAACAAAAAGGGGTTGTTCGATAAAATATGACTCTAAAGCATCCACTGCAATCTGTAACGCTTCTGCGTGGCTATAAGGAACTTTTTTTCTGTAGGTGTGTGGATTTTTCCTTTTGTCAATTTCGGGCTCTTCTGCACGGATATCCTTTCCAGAATCTATCTCTGATTGGATCTTCAATGCAAGATCTTGATTGCGCTCTTTAAGTTTCTGCATGAGTAACGAAAGAGCGTTTTCTGGAGTATACTCATGAGCACTCATAGTATTCCCATTCTTATGTTAGTGTTTAATTAATCTCGCCTCTTTGCTGCATCTCTCCTCTCTGCCTCCCCTCACCCCGCCCGTATCCCCATCAAATCCTCCGTGGCCTCTTTCATGTACCGGTACGCATTGTCCACGCCCTGGTTATAAAAATCCGGGGCCAGCTTCTCTATGATAAAGTCAAGGACCATTTCGGCCGCGAGATCGCCGAGCTATTCGTCCCGCTCTTTCTTGAAATAGTGTTTGATCTCCGCGATCATGGCGGCTTTCCGCTCCTTTGATAGTTGGATGGAGCACTCCTTTCGCATGTTTGATCCGCTCTTTTAAGATATGGAAAGTTGGGGCTGATAAAAAATAAGGAGCCATCCAATTCCCCCTATATATTAGTGCATTTTCCTCGCGTTGTTCTCCTCACCGGACCTGTCACGGGTAACGAACCCGTCACGGGTATTTGACCTGTCACGGGTCAGATGACCCGTATGAGGGTGCCCTAAAACAAGGGTCCGAAAAACAGCCGCACCGATACGGCCTGGCAGACCGTATCCCAAACAAGCCCGATTCAGCCCCGGATTCCCGTTTCCCGATCCCGCCCCTTCCCGGAAAAGCCCGTAAAATGCTCCGCTCGGGTTCGCATGGAAAAAACCCTCAAATCAGGCCCAGTTTGCCGAAATACGCCCGCTTTCGATGCCCGTAAAAGGGCCACCAGGGGCCTGTAACAGGGATCGTTTTTGCCACGTCCAGTCACCCTTGCGACCCCTGGATCGGCCAAATAAAGAGTGCTATCAGGTGCATTTTTCTCTGACGTGAAAATGTAATTTTTCCCTGAATTCGTGCGTGTTTTGCATTATTGAGTACGTATTCTGGCCCGGCCGGGCTCTCACTTCACCATACACTCAATCTGATGATTCGGGAAACTACCTGAGGTGATCCGGTCCCGGGATACGCAGGGTTAATATTTTCCGGAGCGTATAACTCCTCAATTATCATGAGCACGAAAGCACGAACCGCCGAATCACCCGGGACCCCGGTTGCAGCACCCCGCACGAAGGCCCGGTCGTTACCCAACCGTGGCGAGGATATGCCACTCTCCCCGGTCCAGCGGATGCGGCAGAAGATTGCTCTTGCGGACCCGGAACTTGTCCGCCGCATCATTACTGATCCCCTCCTGGAGCAGTGAGGGAATGGCAGTCCGTCAGGAAAGCGACGCGACTGTTTTTATCGATGCAAACATTTTCTTAAACATTGTCCTTGGCACCGGCAAAGATGCTGCTGCCTGTACCCGGTTCCTGGAAGATGCAGATGCAGGAATATTTCCCAGCGCAACCTCGGTTATTGTGCTCAACGAAGTTCTTCACCGGCTCCTCATCGCTTCCGTTGTCAGCAGCAGCGGAATCGATCCAGAATCGGCAGTCCGCCAGATGAAACTGCACCCGGAGCTTGTCCGGGAAGCAGAGAATGTCCGGGAAGTGATGGAGGATATCCGGAGTATCCGCCCCATGGTTGTGTACGGGATCACCCCCCAGACATTCGAACGATCCCTGGCTGTCATGCAGGAATGGGGGCTTCTTGGGAACGATGCACTTCATATCGCATGCATGGAAGAGCATTCAATCGAAATTATCGCGACCTATGACCGGGACTTTTCCCGGGTCCATGGGATCAATGCCCGGAAACCGGACGAAGTCTGATCGATCTTTTGTGAGTGGGGATGATGCCCTGCTGCGGTTTTCTTTACCGTGAAACAAATTTTATACATTAATACTGTAAAGAATCGCACAAAAATTGACATTGGCAAGTATGTGATCGCAGCATCACAGCTCGAAGAACCGGTTCTCTCGCATAATGAATGGTCTCGGGCATTCCTCTGAGGGAGAAGCACATATGCCCGTGCAGCACTATATGAAAATATTAAGGGGTGAGGACATGACGGTCACGGTCGAAGGAAAAATGGTGGACAGGCGCACGATCGTACTCGATCAGCCGCTCGCCAGCGGCCAGAACGAAGTGATCGTACGGCTGAAAGAGAAGACCGTTCGCACAAAAATACCCATGCCGGAACCCTTTGTTTTAAAGATCGCAGAAACGGATATCGAAGAGCTGGCTTCATGAATGTTTCCTCCATAGCCGCACCGATCCGGCCTGACGGACCATATCCCAAACACACCGGTTTTCATTTTTTAAATCCCCTTCACATACGTGCGATTCTTCCCCCTCCTCGCTTCGGCCCGGAGTCGCTCGGGCGCCTCGTCGGACCCTCTGCCCGGGCAAGGATCTTTTTGGGGTTGAGGATCCCGGTACGTGCGTAGCGGGAAAACCCGGCGAGGCGTTTTCTCGCGTGGGGCATCGTTTACGTTCGAACAATAGTTCTTCACATACGTACGATTCTTCACTCTCCTCTCCGGGTAAATGCGGTTCATTATTCACGGTTCCTTCGGAACGGCTGCATTGCTCGCTCGTGGGGGTATGGGGGCGAAGCCCCCGTCCGCGTGATCCATCCGGGACCCGATGACTACATACAATCCCCACCACACTTCCCAAAAAGATTCCGGGTCGCACCCCCGCTCATTTCAAAGCTGCATGAGGGGTCATCCGAGATCCTTTTTGCCAACAAAGAGAGGGGGGTACCCCCCTCTTAAAAAAAATCCCGGGTGGGGGGGTACCCCCCGTTTCCGGCCAACAAGGGGGAGGGGGTACCCCCTACCCCCCCTCCCCCCACGCGATCGTTCCCGACACCATCCCTCCGTCGATGACTCCATGGGAAATAGTGAATTATGGTGCCGGAACCGGAGGGGGGTACCCCCCACCTTTACGGACAGGAGGGGAGGGGGGTGATCCCCGTTTTCAAAAATAGCGGGTGGGGGGGTGGCCCCCACCCCCCTGCAAACAGCTGATCGACCGACCCCGAAATCGCGTGCGGAACAGAGAGGTCATCTCCTCTACCAGGATCGTGAGATCTTGCATACGTGACCATTGTTCACGGATCGCAAACATTTTGTTCACGGAACGTGAACACTTGGTTCAGGGACTATGAACGAACAACTGCATGATCTCTCCGCACTCTTCCGGACCGGGGAACGCGTCACCCTGCTCCGCGCCGTCCTGCTTGTACCGGCCTGCACCGTGCAGCAAATCGCCGCAAAGACCGGGTTATCAAAAGGCCTCGTCTCCCCGTACCTTGCCCTGCTCGAACATGAAGGCCTGCTCACGCGGACCGACCGCACATACCATCTGGAATTTTCCCCAATGACCCTTGCCGTAAAACGTCTGCTCAATACCGATCTCGTCGCCGCCGCATTCAAAAAACCGGCATGGGCTTGTGGCACCGGCATCTACGGGAGCTGGGCCGCCGGGACAAACACGGAAGAGAGCGACATCGATCTCTGGGTGTACGTAAAAACCCTGCCATCCGGGGTGATGGTCGCAGAACTTGAGCGGGAAGTATCGCGTGCAGTTTCTGCCGAAGCCCGGGTCCTGGTCCTGACACAGGAAAAAATGGCCGGGCTCAAACAGAGCGATGAACCGTTTTACCGGTCCTTTGTAAAACAATCAATCACGCTCGAAGGTGAATCTCCTGACACGTCTTGACGAATGTTACGAGCGAGGACTCCTGCGAAAGGTTACACCTTCAGGCGGGAAGGCAATGCAGTCCCTTGAACAGGCCCGCGAGTGGATAACCGAAGCCGGCTTTGACTGCGATGCCGGCGCGGTGCGTTCTGCCCTCATGGCTGCATACATGGGATATTTCCACGCGGCCCGGGCAATTCTCATCCGTGACGGGATCCGGGAGAAAAGCCATTACTGCATTGGCGTATATCTCGAAGCCTGCCGGGACGCGGGACTGCTGGAAGACGAATGGGTACTACAGTTCGATCACATGCGGGGATTACGGCAGGACGATCAGTACAGCCTGGATGCCCGCCCTACTTCGGAAGAGGTCAGGCAGGCCATATCAGACGCTAAAAAATTTATCGAGCGCATGGACCTGCTCCTGAAAACTCCGCGATAAGTATCCCCCGGCGCTCCCTAAAGGTACATTCCGGCCGGATACGGACGATAAAAAAACAATCGGTGCCGTCGGATAAAAAAAGATCAGGCCGGCATCCCGAACAGTCCTTTGAACATCCCCACAATCCGGTCCCACAAGCCGGCCTGCTGCTCAGTCTGTGCCGGGGTTGCCAGCTGCGGCGTGGCCGTTGTCCAGACCGCGTCCGAGACCGCAGCAGTCCGGGTTACCTGCGTGCTCGTAACGGCCTTCCCGTTTTTGTCAATTTCGTGGAGATCGAGGACCGTTATATTTGCAGGCGCCGGCACTGCGGGAGCCGTTCCCTTCAGCGTAACGCTCAGTGCCTCGCTGCCATGCCCTTTGTAGGATAACAAAAGGCCGCTTAAGTCAAGGGTCTGGTTGTAGTACGCAGGTGTCGTGGACGACCCGCCATCGCCCGTTGTGATCGTGTACGACCATGCGGGCTTTGCAAGACCGGTGGTCATGACCAGGTCGCCTGCTGCAGGAAAGGTCGGTTCGGAAGCTTCTGCCGGGAAGTCCACGCTGAACGTAACCGTCACCGGGGCATTCTGCGGCAGCGGGCCGGAGGGATTCATCGTGTAACTCTCCACATTCCATGCCGGGACAACGGGAATGCATACCGCAAGGAACACGGCTGCAAGAAGGATGCGCTGTATCGTATGCTTCATGGGAAACCACCGGGAAAAACGAAGCCTGGTATTCCTTAGTCACTCTGCCGGCCCCTCATAAAAATTGTCGTTGTCCCGCAGGGTAAAAAACCGGCACACGCAGAAATGACCCGGTTGCCAAAAAATCCCCCGGCTCCGGGGAGGTGCCCGGATCAAGGAGACGGACGGATCCGGCATTCAGCGGAAATATCACAAAGCATCCGGACAGATCCCGGAAATAAAAAAGAGATTAGTCTACTGCAACCATGACTTCGCTCGACTTGATGACAGCGTATGCCACCTTGCCGGGTGCAAGCCCGAGCGATTCCACGGACTTCTTCGTGATGATCGAGGTGATGAGCTGGCCGCCGGGAAGTTCGATAACGATCTCGGAGTTGACGGCTCCCGGGGTGATCGATTTTACCGTGCCTTTGAGCATGTTTCGTGCGCTGATCTTCATGGTTCTCACCATATCATCCTTTCAGGTGATACTATAAATGCAATCCGGTCTTCGAACCATTGCCTGCAGGATTTTCCATAAATTTCCCGGCACAACCGGATCGTCCACCGGATCAGGGAAAGAAAAAAGAAAAAGCGGTGAGACCGTTCCCCTTGGGTAAGACATGAACAGGTCTACACCAGCACCACGTATGCCGCAAGCGAAAGCAGGAATGCCAGAAGCAGCATGGCAAGCGAGAGCGGCGCCACAAAGATGAGCATCGCGTTTACCGTGCTCGCGAGCTGCGAGATCCGGTTGGAGCCAAAGACCACCACGTGCTCGCACTGCGCCGTTGTTGCCGCACACTCGGCATCGCCCAGATCGGCAATAGCCTCGCGGACAGTGTCCATCACGAGCGGGAGGAAGGTTTCTGCCGGGATGGTCAGCCCGACCGGGTTCTTGCCGGTGATCGTGTTGACCACGTGGGTATCGGTTGTCATCACTTCGGTGGCATCGACAAGCGTGCGGATCTTTTCGCACAGGGCCTCGCGGACACCGCCTGCCATATTGTTCCCGTCAAAGAGGACATATGCGGTCTTCTGCCCGGCCGTCTCCACCACCATCACCTGCACGCCGAGATCCCCGAATCCCTCGTCCCGGGAATAGGGCAGGTGCCTGCGGGCATACCCGACCTTAAACGGTGCAAGGGGGGCGTTGCTGCACGATTCCATGGCGCCCGCCGCCCCTTTCTGGTACTCGGTCGCAGTCAGCGTTGCCGGGAGCACGGCAGACGAGAGATCGGTCATGCAGTTATGCGCATCGACAAATGCCACGTGCGGGAACCAGCGGTGGCCTTCTGCCATGATCGCAAGGCCGATGGAGTAATCGAGATCTTCGGTCATCTCCGGCGACCGGGTCGAGATCATCAGAATGGAATTCCCAAACCGCTGGTACAGGATCTTTACCGTCCCGCAGGTTATGCTCCGCGAGGGCGTTGCACCGGGATCGTAGGCGCAGTCCTTCTTTGAGGCTTCGATAGCCGCAATCACCTTGTCGATCTCGTTCTCCGAGACCAGGTTGAAGTCGTGCGAGGCGCAGCCGTGGGGGACGAGGGTCTCCTCTTTTGTCATCCGGTCGTGGATGAGCTTCGGGAGGTTGCCGCCCCCGATCTCGCCCATGGGCCCGGGGTGGAGGTTCGGGACGGTAAAGAGGACCGGCTTTTTTGCAGCCCGCCTGAAAAAGAGGCAGACCTGCGGCACGTAGATCTCCTCGCCGATGTCCCGGAAAAAGTCCTCCATCTCCTTTTTCGAGCCGTCGGTCATGTTTGCCACGAACGCGTTCACGAACGCGAGCCCGCGGATGCGGAACGCACGGTAGAGCGGGCGCTCGATCAGCCAGACAAGGATAGCAAACCCGAGGCCAAAGACCACGTGGAGGATGAGGGCAAATGCCACCCAGCCCGGGGAGAAGAGGAACCACCCGGCAATAACGCCGACACCGCTCTGCGTCACGGCCGGCAGGATCATCCGGGGCACGCGGTAATCGGAGATGGCAACAAGGACAAAGAGGCGCAGGCCAAAGACAAACCCGAGCGAGATCCCGTAAAAGAGCGGAAGGTACCGGATCCCGCCCGCGAGCGAGGCGAACGTGATGATGACGCCAAAGACCGTGCAGGAGAGCGCAAGGAGCGCCGACCGGTTCCACGTCATCGTCTTGCCGGAAAAATCGATGATGGGCTTGGTGAGCACGAATGCCGCGATTGCCGGGATGGTAAAGGCAAGGGTTCCCGAGAACGGGAGCTGGACCCAGACCCGGGCGATAGCGCCGTCGATGACCAGGCCAAGGACGATCATGATGAGGAGGGAGACCGGCCACGACGGGGCGCTGAAGAGATACTTTGTCAGCTGCCCGAGTTTGACATCCCCTGCCATTGCCATCAGGCATACCTCCTGCCGTACTTCATCGACACGCCACGCCCTGCGATCCCGGGGATCCTGCCCGGTCCTGTACCTGCTGCAAAACGCATGATCCTACCCCCGCGGCGCCGGTTGTTCCAGCGTGCCAAAGTGGCGGCTGTACCGTTCGAGCATCTGATCCCAGGTGGGAAGATGCGTCTGGCAGCCGGTGTGTTCGACCACATAGGAGGCAGTGACCGTTCCCACCCGGCAGCAGGCAAGGGGAGAATACCCCCGCACGTACGCGGAGAGGAACCCGGCCCGGTACGAATCGCCGGCCCCGGTCGGGTCGGCAAGGGTAACCGGGATCGCCGGGATCACGTGTTCGCTCCCGCCCGCGTACAGCGTGCTCCCGTCGCCGCTCATGGTAAAGATCGCCATTCCCACCATTTTTATGAGCGCTTCTTTTGTCGTGCCCAGCGTCTCGCACATCTTCTGCACCTCGTGCTTGTTTGCAAAGAGGATATCGGAGTTCGAGAGAATGGATTCGAGCTGCTCTTTTGTATACCAGAATACGTCCTGGCCCGGGTCAAAGGAGACAAACTCGCTCTTTTCCGCCACCCGGCAGTTGAACTCGGGATCGGCCGTTGCCATGTGGACAAGGGGAAGCGCCGGGGCCTCGGAGGTTGCAAAGGCCTTTGATGCGCCCCACTCGAAAAACGTCATCTGGTCGCCGGCATCGTCCGTGAACATGAACGCGGTCGGCGTGTGCGTGCCGGGCACGGTAAAAAACTGCCGGCTAATGCCGAGCGTCTCCATCCATTTCTCGTACTCGCTGCCGGCAAAATCGTCGCCAACGCAGGAATGGAGGGTGACGTCCTCCCCAAGGACCGCAATCCCGGCAGCAATGTTTGCCGCCCCGCCGCCGAACAGGATCCGGCGTTCGGTGATATGGGTTGACTGGTTCTCTTTGGGGAGATGGGCCACGCGGGAGATATGGTCGACCGCGGTGTGCCCGACGATATGGATCATATCTCTTCCACGTCCATAAGTTTGAGCGGCACCTCGTGGAGAGCCTTTCCTATCACGGATTTTGCAATCCGGCCCGCGTGCTCCTTTGATTCGGCCCGAAACACCCTCATCTCGAGTATCAGGCCGACGAGTGCCGTGTCCGCGACCACAATTGCGCTTGAGAGCGGCTGTTCGCAGAACGGGCATTCGAGCATCCCCGCTTCGACCTCGACAAACTTTGCCGAGGGGTTGAGGCGCTTGCCCGCTTCGCTGATTGCAATACCGATCGCATCGTCAAGCGACTTTGCTTCCTTGATGTACCATGCAGATTCCAGTGTTACCAGGTAGTCCGGCATTTATGATCTCCCCTTTTTTCTCTCCCCGTATTCCCTACCACGTATTATAATGGAGGTGGTTTTCGATATCCATGTGCTCCGCCCGCCGCACCGGGGCGCTGCTTTTTCCGACAGCAAGGATCGCTAAGGGCCGGATATGGGCGGGAAGTCCGAGATATTCCCGGACCTCGTCCTCTTCGAATGCCCCGGTCCAGCAGGACGAGAGCCCCCGGGCCCGGGCGGCAAGCATCATGTACGTGCAGGCAATGGTCGCGTCCTCGACGGCATACAGGATCCCGCGTTCCCCGTACTGCGACATCGAGCGGATGTAATTTGCGCAGACCACAAAGAGCGCCGGCGCTTCTGCCACATGGGCCTGCCCGAATGCTGCATCGGACATGGCCTGCCGGGCGTCCTCGTCGGTCACCACGACCACATCCCAGGCTTCGAGATTGCCGGCGCTCGGCGCCAGCTGGGCTGCGGCTACCACAGAGGTTATGTCTTCATCGGCGAGCGGTTCCGGGTCGAACTCCCGGACCGAGCAGCGGCCCAGAAGGAAACCGGAAAATTCAGAGTAGTCCATGGTCCGAGAGTTCCTGCCATGCGAGCTGCGCCGGGGTAGTCGATGCACTGATGGCCAGGGCAAGTTTTTCTGCGGCCTTTTCCGGCTGCTCGCTCTCCACGAGCGAGATCGCCTCGTTGAGGGAAGCTGCCGCCCGCTCGAACTCCTTATCCCCGGTGCTGTGGGCTGCAAAGAGGATCTCGGCCCTGACCTGTTCCATGAGGAGGAGGAGCATCTTTTTGCCGCCGCTCTTCTGGGTATCGGCAAAACCGGTCAGTGCCAGGCAGAGCTGGGAAACGATGATAAGTTCCGACTTTGCCCGTTCGCCGAACTGGTAGGATTTTACTGCGGTTGGAAGATCCATACTCACGATAGTCGCCCCGGGTAGATGATAATTATGATTTTGGCGTGCTTCCTATAAAACAGCCCCCGGAGGACGCGATAAGATTATTAAAAAAATGCCTGGGGGGCAGGGGTATGCCCCTCCTGAAATGAATCCACTGATCACGGATCAGGCACTAATTTTTTTTATACGGTAAAATTATTTCGAGGATTTTGCCTTTGCCCCGAGGGCAGAGACTTTTGCCCGGCGCATGCGCCGGCGGATGAGCGGGCTTGCCGTAGACTCGTTCATGCCCGAGCCACCGGACCGGTCGCCGCCGCGCCTGCCGCCACGCCCACCGCGTCCGCCAGATCCGCCGCGCCTGCCGCCGCGTCCGTGCTGCTGTTCCTCAGCTGCTGCCTGGTCGACTTTGCGTAAATTGATGCTTGACTTGAACCGCTGGTTGGGTCCCGGGCTCTTGCGCTCGCCTTCTTTTTTCGGGACGAGCCGGATCTGCCCCTTAACGCCCTTGACCTGTGACCAGAGGGTTGTACCTGTCTTACCCATATGTGAAAACTCCTTATGTAATTCTGCCGTGTGACTGATAAAGGTTGGGGAGGATCCCCGCAGGAGATGCCGGGGAACGGGACTCAGTTCCCGGGTTTTTGCGCATCCACGCAGATATTGTAGGCAAGCTGCGGGAACCGGCGCTCGATGAACGGCTCCATCCGTTGCGCAAGGGAGAAGAGCGGGTCGATCATGTCGATGTGGGCAAACGAGCGCCAGCTCACCGAGATATTGCAAAAGCCGGCCTCGACAAACATTCGGTACATCTCGTCCCCGTCGTAATACCGTTCCCCGAAATCCTTCATGACCACGTGGCTGACCCGGATCTTCTCGCTTATCTGGTAGATGGCCGGGATCCCCGAAGTGAGCAGTTTTTTCCCGAGCGTGCAGATCGAGATCGATCCCCCGGGTTTCAGGACCCGGTACGCCTCGTCGAGCATGGCGGCAGGATCCCTGAGGTAGGTAAAGACGAGAAGGCTTGAGACCGCGTCAAACGAGTCGTCCCTGAACGGCAGGCCCTCCCCGGTCCCGAGCGTAAAGGGCGAGCCCGGGCACCGCATCCGGGCTTTTTTTATCATGTTGCGGCTGATATCGATCCCGACCGCACTTCCCCCGTTCTGTAAATATTTCCCGATAAAAAGGCCGGTCCCGCAGCCGATATCGAGGAGCCTGCCGCCCCGGGGGAGGGCTTCCATCACGTGCGTGCTGATATGGGTGTGGTAGCACCGGCCCCGCGGGTGGTCGTAATGGGTGTCGTAGATGCCGGCGATTGCATCGTAGTGCTGCCGGATCTTCTCGACTTTTACCTGGCTCATGAGAAGATCTCCCGGATCCCCGTGGCAAACGCATCGATCTGGATATACTCGCTGTTCGCGTGCCCGAGGCGTGCGTCGGCAGCCGCCAGCGCCCGGGCAAGGGCCGGGTGGTTGTAGTCCCGGTGGGCGGCTTCGCGGATCTCGGCGAGCACCTCGCGGCCCGAAAGCCCGTAATCGATCATCAGCGATTCGAGCTGGCGGATGCCGCTTTGGACATCGCCCGACTGGATCAGGCGCAGGGCAGAAGATGCAACGGTCGCGGTCTCCGACTGCGAGAGTGCGGCAAGATTGCTGCACGAGCCGGTCTCGCTTGCAACCTGAAGCATCAGGATTGCCCGGCGCAGGTCTCCTTTTGCTGCCGCGGCGATCAGTTCGAGGTCGTCTTCCGTGCAGGACACTCTGGTCCCGGCCTGTTCCTGCCCTGCGATCTCCCGCAAGTGCCCGATCATGAGATCGGCGGGGATCGGCGCAAAGAAGAGCGGCAGGCACCGGGACGAGATGGCCGGGATTATGGCGCTCGGGTTTGTTGTGGTAAAGACAAACCGGCAGGTGCCGCTGTACCGCTCCATGATCCGGCGCAGGCCCTGCTGTGCATCGCGCGTGAGGGCGTGCGCGTCCTCAAAGACCATCAGCTTGAAGTCCGCGTCGAGCGGGCGGATCGAGGCGTACCACTTGAGGATGTGCTTGAAGTTCACAATGAGGCTCTGGCCTTTCTGGTACAGGTGCGCGTACCGCTCGTCCTCTTCGAGCAGTTTTTTCCCCTGCGAGAAAAGATCGGAGGTCTGGAAGATCGTGGTGTTGGTCTCGTAGTTCTCGCCGTACAGCTCGCGGGCAAAGCAGCGGATCGCGGCACTCTTGCCGGTGCCGTGCGGGCCGGTGAGCATCAGGTGCGGGAGGGTCTTTGCGGAGGCACAGGACGAGAGGATCGCAACAATCCGGTCCTGGCCCTTTATCTCGGCAAGCACTGCCGGGCGGTGCTTTTCAGTCCAGAGCATGCAGCCTCCGTGCCATTTCGTCTTTTGCCTCCGCTAAAAAGCCCCGGTTGTCCAGCCCCGCAACAAGACTCCGGCATTCATCGTCCGAGAGCGCGGTGCAGGCTTCGGCGATCCGGGGAAGGGCCCGGGTCACCTCGTCCACGATGGTCAGGGTCGCGGTCTTTGCCGTGCGCGAGAGCGGATTCAAGTCAACCGCAATCACTTTCTTTCCCATCCCGACAAGGACTTCGCACCGGTCGCCGTCTTCGAGCGGGACGAGCACGACATCGGCTGCATACATCCCCTCGCGCCGGCAGAAGGCCCGGTCGTGGGAGAGCGGGAGCAGGCGCTCGGCTTCTCCCGAGAAGACCGCGGCCCCGGCTTTGCGGAGGACGGCCTCGATCTGCTGTACCCGCTCCGGGGTCCGGTGGAAGAGGTTCACCTCCACGAGCGCCCCGCTCGCCTTCTGGAGAAGGGCAATCTCGTGTGCTGCAAGCGCCGCGGTATTGCCGTTCACGGAAAGCACCGGGTGTTTTGCCAGACGGAGCAGGGCTGCCGCGGTCTTTTCCGCACGAAGGGCACTGGCGCTGGTCTTTTCCCCGAGGAGGTAATCGAAGGCCTCGCCCCGCCCGTGGGAGGTGAGCCCTTCGAGGGATACGATCCCGGCGCGGGCGCACTCGGCAAGGTGCTCGCGGGTGACAAGCGATTGGTAGCGGGGGTGGTCTTTTGGGATCATTCTTTCACCTCAAGAATCCGGGTCCCGGACGCTGCCATCTGCATCCCGTACACCGTGCCAAACGGCCGGAGTACCCCGGCGGCCCCGGCCCCGTACGCAAAGACACCGTCGCCGAGCATTGTCATGGCTGCCGGGATTTTTTTTTGGTCGCACGCGGCAAGCACGGCTTTCACCGATGCCGTCTCAAGCCCGCTCTTTTTGGAAAATTCCCGGCAGCAGGCAAAAAATTCTGCTGCCGTCTCCGGCTCCCGCGCCGGAAACGCTCCTGCCACCTGCGCCATCTGCGCGGGCGACCCGAGGACATCGGGCGTATGGATCGGCCCGAAACAGACCGCAGAGAGCGGCCCGGCAAGATCGAAGCTGCGGCGGATGGTGCCGTGGATGCCGGGGCCGGTCCGGACCACCCGGCCGCCGCCCTGGCAGGCGGCGACGTCACCAAGACCGGTCTTAAACTTCACCTCGGTTTCATGGGCGATCTCCGCGATCTCGTCAGCGGCAAGCCCGAGACCGAGCAGCCGGTCGGTGGCGGTGAGCGTGGAGAGCAGTGCCGCTGCCGAAAGCCCGAAGCCGGCGCTGATGGGAAGCCGGCAGAGTGTTTCCACAGAGACCGTGGCCCCGAGCCGGTCGAGTGCGGAGGCGAGCGGCGGGGAACTCCTAGAAACCTCGACCGCTGACCCGTCCGCGGACTGCATACGGACAATGACCGAGGAAGTGCCGGCCTTACGGACGGTCGAGGTCACGCCCTCGCTGATGACAATGCCGGCGCCGATGCTCCCGGTGGTGGCCGGATCCCTCCCGTCCACTCTCCTGAAATAACCCGATATATGGCCGGGGCAGAATGCCGTAACGGATGCCGGTATCATCGGACAAGGTACCTGTTTAGTACTGTATGCCCTCCGGGTCTATTAGGAATTGTGTTTGCGTGGTTTTTTCGGGGTACCAAAACCGGCAAGGAGCTCCTGCCAGAGTGCGGACGCGATCTCCTCTTTTGTCCCGGCCACCGGTTTTCCGGCCTTATCTTTCGCGGTCACGATCCGGTAGGAGCCGTCGGGCGTGCCCATGCTCTCGGGCGTATTGGTCATCACCATCCATGCCCCGCGGCCGATCAGGGCCTGTGCCTCGGGGAGGGGTTTTCTCCCGATCTTAAAGGCGATCACCCGGGTCTCCTTGTGCCTGAGGACGCTGTCGAGGAGTTTCGGGAGCGGGGAGAGATCGATGGTGGCCGGTCTCCCGCTCGGGATCTTCCCGGCGATCTTTTTTGGGGCAAAATCAGAAACGGCCGCCGCGCTGATGTAAACGTCAGGGGCCGCTTTCTTCAGGTACGCGCTTACCGCCCGGGACATATCGGCAGCGGTCTCGATCCCGATATTTTCCACGAGGGGGATCTTCCCGTTGTGGATAATGGTAACATCGGCACCGAGCCGGTACGCTTCGAGCGCGATCTCCTGCCCCATCTGCCCGCCCGACCGTGTAGTAAGCACCCGCACATCGTCCACCGGTTCCCGGCAGGGGCCGCTTGTAATAAGCACCCGCTTTCCCGCAAGGGGTTTACCCATGACCGCCCGCTCGCACATGAGGACGATCTCGTCGGTCGTGGCGATCTTTGCCTTCTCCTCTTCGATCCGGGGTTCGGCAACCTCCACCCCCCACGATTTGAGGGTTTTGATATTTTTGATAACCGCCGGGTGGCGATACATGCTGTGGTGCATGGCCGGGACAACGATCACCGGAATCCCGCTCCCAAGCGCCGTTGTCGCGCAGGTCGTGACCGGGGTATCGTCGATCCCGCAGGCTATCTTTCCTATCGTGTTTGCCGTGCAGGGGGCAACAAGAAGGAGCGCGGCGCTCCCCCCGTCGCCGCAGAGGGTCACGTGCTCCACGAGGCCCGAGAGCCGGGTGATGGTCTCGTTCCCGCTCGCGTACGTGAGCGCATCGGGGTGGACGATCCCCTGCGCCGCCGCGCTCATGACCGGCCGGACCGTGGCGCCTTTCCTCCGGAGCGCATGGACAAGTTTTACGGTCTCCACCGCCGCGATGCTCCCCGTAACACCGATCACGATCTCTTTTTTTGCAAGGGTCTGGACTGTCATGCGAGCGTCACGTCCTGCACGACATGCCATGCGTGCGGGCGGTATTTCTTAACCTTATGTACCTGGATGCTAAAAGAAAAACCTGCGCCTCTCAGGGCTTCCCCGATCTTTGCCGACTGTTCCCCGATGCTGTGGACATGGAGGACGCTGCCCGCGCGGACATGGGAGAAGACGGACGGGAGCATCTCCACGGCATCGAAATGTCCCATCACCACCCGGTCGTATTCACCGGTAAGGAGGTTCCGGCAGTCCCCGCAGGACGCCTCCACCCGATCCCCAAGGTTGTTTGCGGCAATATTTCGTTTCAGGTACCCGAACGCAACAGGATTGATCTCCATTGCATGGACAACGGCGCCGCTTCCTGCCACCGGGACCGTGAAGTAGCCGATACCGGCAAACATGTCGGCAACCCGCTCGTTTTTTTCCGATACGAGCCGGGCCATCCTCATCTTCTCTTCCCGGTTCCCCTGCGAGAACATGACTTTCTGCGGGTCGAGGTAATAGGTGTACCCGCTCTCGCGGTGACAGACCTCCCCGCATTCTCCCCACAGGATCTCGGTCCTAGGGGTCCGGGTTACATCCGCGAGCGCCTCGATCCAGACCACCCCGCGCGGGTGGCGGAACCCCACGATCTCGTCTACCGCACCGGGATTCGGCCGGGGGCCGTGGACGACCGCGACATCGCCGAGCATGAAATACCCCGGGCCCCCGTACCGGTGCCGGTCCGGGATCTCGCGTTCGAAAGAAAAACCCTCGCGCACGGGCACCCACGCGGTATCTCCCTTAACGTATGGCCGCCGGTCCGGGTCCACCCATTCCTCGTCCCGCACGGCGTAAAGGGCCGCTTTTTTTATGGCACGGACCCGCATCCCGTTTGCTCCCGGGGAGTTATCGAACGACCACGAGCGCGTCGCCGTCGCGGAGCACGCGGACGTTCTCGCCGGCGCTTATTCCCTGCCAGGCCTTGTTCTGGCACTCCTTGGTCTCCCCGGTCAGCGGGTCGAGGATGCCCATCATTCCCCCGGAGATATACGCGACGAGCGCCGTTTCCGCGTCCCGGGCATTGCCGATCTTCTTTTGGATCTCCTCTTCCTTTATCGCCCGGCTCCTGCCTTCAGAGAGATCGAAGACCCGGACGTTCCGCTGGTCCACCTGCTCGACCTCGACGTACCCGCGCCGGACTTTTACCACATCGTGGCGCCGGTATTTCGGGAGCCGGACAAGATAGGTGATCCGGAAGAGCTGGCGCCCGTTCTTTTCGCCGACCAGTTTCGGGTGGGTGGTGTACCGCCCGCCCAGCTGCGCCGTGATCCCCTGCACGATCATAATGCCGATGTGCTGGGAGCCGAGCGTGATATCGAGGCCGTCCTTGTTCTCGGTCATGTCCGAGATAAACGAGAGGCGCTCGCCGCCGGCCTGGAGCGAGTCCTCGATCTGGGTTGCAATCGCTGCTGCGGTCTGCATCTCGAACGGGCTTAAGGTCCGTTCCTCTGCCCGGACCTGCACGATCCCCTCGTAGTAGCTGCCGGTGATCCGGTTGCAGCGGTCGCACTGCTCCTTGTGCCAGACAAGGTCCACCAGACAGGTCTTTTCCACGGCCTGGCCGTAGAGCGTGCCGGTGATCGTCAGCCGGGCCCGGGAGCGGTTGGGGCTGATATCCCGGATCTCGACACCGATGGCCCTTTTTTTGACATCGTCGTGGAAATGCACGGCCTTTCGTGCAAGATCGGGAGCGAGCTCCTCTTTTTCAAGATTCGTGTCCGTCCAGGTGTTTACCTGCTTTGTCGCCCCGCAGCCCGGGCAGTGGGTGCTTATCATCCGGGCATCGCAGACCGCCCAGGGCGTCTCTGCCACCCGGCAGCTGTTGCAGAGCCCGTCCGATTCCGATGGCCTGCCGCATTTCGGGCAGAACCGGTCCGTAATTGATGTCATAACGAGTAGATCTGGGCGTGCGGGATCTCGCCGATCATGATGCAGTCGGCCCGGGTAATAAGCCCCAGTTTTATTGCAATGGAAACGGCACGCTCCCCCATGAGGTTGATATTGCCCCCGGCCCGCAGGGCTTCTGTCACGGCAGCCTCGTCTGCGGGGGTTGAGCCGTAGAATCCTTCGGATACCATAACCGAGAGCTCCCCGTGCTTTATCGTGGTATTGAGCAGTTCGCGGTCGCAGACCGCGACCACGTCGCCGGCTCCCGGCGACCGGTGGATTTTTAAGTACATTACCTACTCTCTTGTGCGGGGCACCAGATAAAAGATGGGAAGCGGGATGAAAAAAACGGACCGTTACAGCGAGATCTTCACGCCGTAGACTTTCTCCACGGTATCGCCGTGGATCCGGTAACAGTCCTCGTCCGTGATCTCGCCGGCCTCGAAAAGTTTCTTTGTGATCCGGGGAACGGACTTCGGGCCCGTGACCGCGCCGGGCCGGGAATTCTCGTCCATGAAATCGCTCTCCATGGTAAACGGCCGGCGCTCCTTTGCCATGAGCGGCACGGATTCGTGCCGGGCAACGAGCGACGGGTGGAGCGGGGTGTCCGGTGACCCGTAGTGTTTGACGACCCGGCCCGGGTTCATCCCGACGGACTCTGCCATCGCCACCACATCGTCGCACGGCCCGCTCTCCGCATGGATCTGGAGGGCGCACCGGCACCCGGCGGCAAGTTCGAGCGCATGGACAAGGACCTCGTTTGATGCCGCAAATATCTCCGGAGAAACCTCGTAGTGGGGCCGCCCGCTCTTGAGTGCAACCGCCCTGCCGTCCATCACGTACTCCGCGGCGCAGTCGAGCCCCTCTTTCATCACCCGTGCGGCATCCGATAAGGGCATCCGTTCCGAGAGCCGGGTGATCTCGGCCGGGTGGACGCCGAGGATGGGAAAGACCACAAGACCCGTCTCGCGGATGGACTCGGCGACGCGGAGCGTCTCGTCAAAGGCCTTCCGGTAATCGTTTCCGCAGACAGGCTCTATCCCGAAGGACCACGACGGTTTCGAGACAAGGAACATATGCGTCCCGCCCGCGTGCAGGAAATCCTTTGCCGCCTCCACTCCCCGCCCGTTTACCGGATCGAAGTGGATATGATCGTCAGTGATCGGAAAAAGGCGCGATCTCATGGCACTCAGCGATTTTCATTAACGGGTACCCCGTTTCCGGGGAAAGAACGGCCCGGCAGTAAGAAAAACCCACCCGGGTCACGATCTCCACATCAAACATTAGTCCGGAGAGTTCGCTGTACCCGAATACATTCTTTTTCATTAGGGACCGGTCCAGCCTTACCGTGATCTCCTCGACAAAGGGCTGGAGGATCACGGCTTTTTCAATGGCCGATTCCACGCTTGCCGCAGATTCCTGCGAGATAGGCGTTCCCACCCACTGGTGGTAGAGCGCCCCGAGTTTGATCCCGGCCTCGAATATTGCCTGTTCGCGATCGCTCATTTTTTCATTTCCCCGTGCCGGTTCCATCTTCGTTCACCCTGAGATCAACTGGATAATTCCCTGCTTTGGCTCCATGGCCTCGCCGTGCCGGAGCAGCATGTCGATGCCCTCGCGCACCTTGTCGCGCGCAAAGCCCTTGGCCGTTACCGACTCGATCACCTGTTCGATGGCAGCGCGCCGGCCTTCGCCGCCGATATCGCGGATTGCGTCCTTGATGAACCGGACGAGATCCCGTTTCTCTTTCGAGATACCGGTCGCCACCTTGTCGATATCGAAGTTCCCGGTCTTTGCATCGTAGGCTATCTGGCGCAGGCACGCGTCCACGATATGGATCACCCGCTCGGCATCGGATGCCTCGATCTTGTCCGAGAGCCGGATCCGGGCGCTCGCCTCCGCAAGCCGGACAAGCGCTTCGAGCTGCCGGGCCGTGACCGGGACCGGCTTTTTT
>WSSedL1CaDRAFT_10000009_pt1 | contig 119563 bp, 90 predicted proteins | sample WetSurSL1Cattail_FD_9464 | JGI IMG/M metagenome (IMG submission 9464)
CCCTCTCCAAGAATGCAATTATAATAAAACAAAAATGTAGACTGTAACGGCTGGTCTGCGGGGGTGGTCTTGCCCGCCGCGTCTGTTACCGGTACCACTTATCGCCGTATCGATAGCGTAGCTTCCTGGCTTTCTCAACAGCGATGATCGACACGCCGCGCCACCAAGCCGGCCGGAGGTTATGGCGGAGGGGTGATAAGGCTGCTATGTTAACGCAACCATGGCAGGGGGTTCGGGGCTCCAAAAGGCGTCCCCGGGATGCCGGCACTTGCAATGCCGGTCGAACGCGCCTGACCTGCGCGTAGATAGCTCGGCATCAAGCCGGCACCAGGGAGGAGAGACGATATGGCCCAGAAACTACCCGTCACCGAGAAGGTTGGTTATGCCCTCGGCGACATGGCGGCGAACTTCGTGTTCCAGTTCATGATCGCGCTGCAGCTCGATTTCTATACGCACACCTTCGGCCTCACTCCGGCGCAGGCTGGCACCATGCTGGGCGTCATCGGCCTGAGCGTTGCGATTCTGAATCCGGTGATGGGTGTGATTGCCGACCGTACCACCTCCAAGTGGGGCAAGTTCCGTCCCTGGATTCTGTGGAGCGCCGTTCCGTTCGGCGTCATCGGCGTGCTGACGTTCACCACCCCCGACATAAGCCTCGGCGCCAAGCTGATTTATGCTTGGGTGACCTACACCGCCTTGCGCGTCGTCTACATCATCAACAACGTGCCCTACGCTTCGTTGACCGCGGTGATGACCGACGATCCGGACGAGCGCACCTCGATCTCGTCCTATCGCCAGATTGCCGCCAATCTCGCCGGCCTGATCATCGCTAGCTTCGTCATTCCGCTGGTCGGTATCCTCGGCCACGGCAACGACGCGCGCGGCTATATGCTGACGATGGGTCTGCTCTGCGTTGTTAGCGTGATCTTCTTCTTCATCACCTTCGCGGTCACCAAGGAACGTATCCAGCCCGATCCGCAACAAAAGACCAATGTCGGTCAGGATCTCGCCGACCTGTTCTCCAACAAGTCCTTCGTGATCCTGTTCCTGGTGACGTTGGCCTATTTCACCGCGATCGTGCTGCGCGGCAACGTCATGCTGCCGTACTTCCGTTTCGTCGCCGGCAATGTCGACGTGTTCTCGATCTTCAACTTCTTCGGCCTCGGCGCGCTTCTGATTGGCGTGGCTTTGTCGACGCCGGTGTCGAAGGCGGTCGGCAAACGTACCCTGTTCGCCGCTTCGATGGCGCTGACGGGCGTGTTCACGATAGCGCTCTACGTCATTCCGGCATCTAGCACCAACGTCGTAATTGGCACCGAAGTGCTGCGCCAATTATCGTTCGGCCTTTCGGGTCCGATCCTATGGGCGATGATGGGCGACGTGGCCGACTACGGCGAATGGAAAACCGGCCGCCGCGCTTCCGGCACCGTTACGGCCGCCGTCGTGTTCGCGCTGTGGGCGGGCCTGGCGCTTGGCGGCGCCATCGCCGGTTGGCTGCTCGGGGCCTATGGTGTCGAGTCGAACGCCACCGTGCAGACCGCCGTGGCGCAAGGTGGCATTTTGCTCACTGGCAGTGTCTATGCCGGCCTCGTCTTCCTTATTGCTGCGGTGCTGCTCTTGGCCTATCCGCTGACGGCCGCCAAGAACAAGTCGATTGCCGACGAACTGATCGCCCGCCGCAAGGCGCGCCAGGGCTGACGCCTGCCGTGTGCATTACGATCCGGCGGGGAGGCAAAACGCCCCGCCGGTTTCAATCCGACAAAAACAAACACGAGGAACCCCATGACCACTCGCCCCATGAACGGTCCGATCACATTCAACGCCCAGCATTCTCCGATGGGCGCTTTCATGAGCTTTACCTGCGGCAATCCCGGAACCCGCGGCGGCATCGGTTTGCAGATCGGCCAGCCGGGCGACCAGGAAGTTTTCATCGGCGTCATCGACGGCGACCGCTATGCCGACGTGCCGCTGAAGTGCCTGCCGTTCTATATCGGCGCCGCATCGACCGCGATGGAAGCGTTCACGGCGGAATCGGCCGGTCCCTCGGAAGCCAATGTGCGCCCCGATGCGCTGCCGTTCGCCGCAAACGAAATCAAGCGCTTCTATAGCTGGGCGACTGATACCTGGACCGCGGGCGATCTCAGCTTCACCGTTTATACCCCGTTTGGCGCCATTCCCGATCCGGCCAAAGCTTCGGAGAAAGAGATGCGCGACGGTTTGCGGCCCGCCGTCGTGGCCCACCTCGTCATCGACAATTCGAAGGGCAAAAAACCCAAGACCGGCATTTTCGCCCTCAACCACGCCCGTACCGGCCCGCGTATGCTCACCGACGATCTTGGCAAAAACCGCGTCGGCTTCGCTTTCCGCCGCGAAGCGGGGGTGGCTGCAGAAGTGGTCGACATCACCGGATCGGGTAAGGCCGACAAGCCCGAGGCGTTCGGCTTCATGCGCTGGTCGGCGACCGACGGCATCCGCGAGAAGTACAATCCGGTGCATCTCTTGGGCTCGTGCCCGGGTATCGGCTTTGAAGTGCCGGCCGGCAAGATCTACGCGATGGTGCTGGCGATCGGCTCTTATCTCGAAGCCCCCGTCACCACCGGCCTCAGCGGCAAGTATCTCTATACGCGCTACTACACCGATCTCACCGACGTTTTGGCTTCGACGCTCGATGCGGCGGGTAAGCTCGTCAAAGCGGCCGAAAAATTGTCGGCCAAGCTGGAAACGGCACCGCTCTCCGACGACCAGAAGTTCCTCATCAGCCATGCCACCCACAGCTACTACGGTTCGACCCAGCTTCTGGAAATCGCCAAGAAGCCGTTCTGGGTGGTGAACGAAGGCGAGTATTGCATGATGAACACCCTCGACCTGTCGGTCGATCACGTGTTCTGGGAACTCGACCGCAATCCGTGGGTGGTGAAAAATCTGCTCGACAATTTCGTCGCGCAATACAGCTACACCGACGAAATCAAGGTCTATACGGACGCCGCCGGGCCAGTGCACAGCTTCGACCACGATCCCAGCCAGCCGCCGCCGCCGCCGGATGCGGCCCAGCTTTCGCGCCCCTACGACAAGAAGCCGGGCGGCATTTCGTTCTGCCACGATATGGGCGCCCACAACAATTTCGCGCCCAAGGGCCGTTCGTCCTACGAGCTGGCCAACCTGACTTCGACCTTCAGCTATATGACGGTCGAACAGCTCTGCAACTGGACGCTGACGGCGGGCTGCTACATGGCCAAGACGCGCGACACGGCGTGGCTCAAGAAGACCAAGAAGGTCGTTGCGGCGGTGCTCGAAAGCATGATCAACCGCGGCGGCGAGGTCGGCTTTGCCCAATACGATTCGACCAAGACTGCGGGCGGCCAGGAAATCACCACCTACGATAGCCTCGACCACTCCCTCGCCCAGACGCGCAACAACGTCTACATGGCGGTGAAGAGCTGGGCGGCCTATCGCACCCTGGCGCTGTTGTTCCGCGATCTCGGTGACAAGAAGGCGGTGGCCAAGAGCCTCGAACTGGCTGAGAAGGTGGCGGGCGTGGTCGCCGATCAAGCGGTCGACGGCGTCTTGCCGGCGATCTTCGAGAAGGACAATCCCGGCTACGCCTCGCGCATTCTGCCAGCGACCGAGGGTTGCGCTTATCCGCTCTACTATGTGAAGACCGGCTATGCTGGCGTGAAGCTGGACAAGGTGTTCGCTTCGCCGAGCGAAAAGCGCATGTACGACGCGCTCAAGGAACATACCCGCAAGCTTCTCACCGATCCGGAAAAGCGCAACGTCTTCGCTGACGGCGGCATCAAGCTTTCGTCTACCTCCAACAATTCGTGGATGAGCAAGATTTCCATCTTCCTGCATGTCACCCGCAAGGTCTTCGGTCTCGATAAAGACCCGGCGGTGGCGGCGGTGCTGAAAAAGGCCGATGCCGCGCATGTGACCTGGCAAACGGTGGGTAGCGCCTATTGGGCCTGCTGCGACCAGATCGTGTCGGGCGAAGGCAAGGCCTCGCGCTATTATCCGCGCATCATCACCTCGGCGCTGTGGCTCGACTGATCGCGGATAGCCGGTAAACCGATTGTGAGGAACGGCCGGGTCTCTCCCGGCCGTTTCGCTATTGGGGGTTGTGGTCTGGACGGCAAATCGGCCCGGTCCCCGTTGTCGGCTTCCTGCTTCAGTGGTACCGCTATCACAAATAGCCATGCCGACTGAAGCGCGGCGAATTCCAGGAGAGGTGTGCCATGAAAGCGGTGTTTCTGACGCCAGCCTTTACCGGCACGACGGCAGCGATTCCGGCGCGGGCCAAGTTGGCGTTGCCGGTGCAGCCCGCCACCGCCAAGAACGGTATGCGGGCGGCGGTGTCGATCGACGGCGGACCGCTCACGGTGCTCGATTTTTTCGCGGCCGAGTTTAGCAAAAGCTGGCATCAGCACGTCCTCACCAACAGCGCCGTTGCCGTGGTGCATGGGCTGAAGTTGAAGCCACGCGCCTATAGCCCCATCCCCGAAACCCGGTTGGAAAGGACCGCGCCGTGACCGGCTCGATATCGCGAAATCGTCACGATTTGAGACGCCGCATGCCTTGGCTTTCACTTGGCCGGAAGGGGGCGGTGGCAGTACCGTGGCTACGGAGTTCCTTAGGAAGATCGCCATGAGTAGATTGTCGCGCCGTGAATGCATGGGCCAAGGTATCGGATGGGCCGCTGCCGGGGCGATGGCGTTCGACAGCGCCTTCGCCGGTCCCGGCCCCAAACGCGACATCAAGCATGGCCGCGGTCACCCCCACCACCATCGCTTTTTCGATAAGGCGGGCAGCGCGCCGGATTCGCTCAACGGGCTGGCGCTGGCCAAGGGGCTGGCGTTCGGATGCTGCCTGGGGACTGGCGTCCACAAGACAGCGGCCACGACGACCACGCCGGCGCCAAGCCTGAAGCCATTCGAGAAGATCAAGTCCGGTTATGACGATCCGCAGATGCGCGGGCTTCTGGTGGCGCAATGCGGCATCCTGGTNCCGGAAAACGAACTCAAAATGTACGCNCTGCGCCCGACGCCCAAGGGCTTCGATTTTTCCCGCGCCGACCTGTTGATGGGGTTTGCCGGTCAGTACNAAATGGCCGTGCGCGGTCANACGCTGCTCTGGAACCGCACCCAGTGGCTGCCCGAGTGGGTGAGCAAGTTCGATTTNGGGAAAACGCCAGGGGCNGCCGCGGAAAAGATGNTGCGCGAACATATCAAAACCGTGTGCAGNCGCTACTCCGGCCGCATTTTCTCCTACGACGTCGTCAATGAGTCGATCGCACCTGCCACCGGCGAAATGGAAGACTCGCCCTTCACCAAGGCGATGGGGCCGGAGGTGATCGACTTCTGTTTTCATGCTGCGCGCGAAGCCGCGCCTAAGGCCCAGCTCGTCTACAACGATTACATGAGCTGGTCGCCCAAGGATGCCGCGCATCGCGCCGGCGTGTTGAAGCTCCTCGAGCGGCTCAAGAAGGCGAATGTGCCGGTCGATGCCCTCGGCATCCAGGCCCACATTGGCTCCAACGGCATGGGCACCGCCACCGGGTTTCTGGGCGATGCCGATCAGGTGGAGTGGAAGAAGTTCCTCGATGCCGTGATCGGAATGGGGCTGGATCTCGTCATCACCGAATTCGACATCAACGACAAATCCGTCAACGGCACGATTGCCGAGCGCGATAAAGTCGTGGCCGATTACGCCAAGGCCTATCTCGACATCGCGCTCAGCTATCCGCAGACCCGCTACATCATGGCCTGGGGCCTGAGCGACAAGTATTCCTGGCTGCAGCACACCTCGCCGCGGCCCGACGGATTGCCCAAGCGTCCGACGCCCTATGACGAGAAGTTCCAGCCGAAGGCGCTCCGCAAGGCCATCGTCGAGTCGATCGCCGCGGCGCCGTCACGTCCGTTATTGCTGATGACCACCGCATAGGAGATCACCATGGCCAGCCGGCGTGAAGTTTTGGGCGGCGTCGCCGCTGCAACGTTTCTTAGTTCCGGTTGGAGTGCCTTTGCGGCGTCGCGGCCCTATCGTGTCGGGGTAATTGGCTCAGCTTGGATGGGCCGCTGCAATCTGTTTGCTCTGATGCAAGTGGCTCCGGTTGACGTCGTAGCGCTGTGCGATGTCGACCATTTGATGCTCACCGATTTGGCCGCGCGCATTGCCGCGTTCCCGGATTCGGTGGTACGTCAGACCCATAAGCCGCAATTCTACGGCGACTATCGCCAGATGCTGAAGAAACATGCCTTCGACATCGTGATCGTCGCCACGCCCGATCACTGGCATGCCTTGCCGGCGATTGCCGCGCTGAAGACGGGCGCGCACGTTTATCTCGAGAAGCCGATCACCGTCGATGTCGCGGAAGGCAAAGCAATCCTGAACGCCGCGCGTGCTGCGGGCCGTGTGGTGCAGGTGGGAACCCAGCGTCGCACTTCGCCGCCGCATGTGGAGGCGCGCGACCGCATCGTGCGCGAGGGTCGTCTCGGCAAAGTCGGTCATGTCGAGCTTTATGGCTACTTTCACCAGCGCAAGGCGGTTTTCGCGCCGTTGGCAAAACCACCCGCAACGCTCGATTGGGAAATGTATTGCGGGCCCGCGCCATTGGTGCCCTACCGGCCCGACATCCATCCTATCAACTGGCGGGCCTTTCGCGAATTCGGCAACGGCTATATCGCCGATCTCGGCGTGCATTTCGTCGACACCGTGCGCTGGATGCTGGGTTTGCGCTGGCCCAAACGGATTTCCTCGGTCGGCGGCGTGTTCGTCGACAAGGCGAGCCCAGCGACGGTGGTCGACAGCCAGCAGGCGATCTGGGAATACGACGATCTGCTGATGACCTGGTCCAATCGCGAATGGGGTAAGGTTCCAGACGGATTCGCAGGCGGCTGGGGCGCGGTTCTGCATGGCGAAAAGGGAACGCTGACCCTATCGCCCAGCGCCTACCGGTTTGAACCCGAAGGCAGAGGCCCAGTTTTGAGCGGAAATTTCGACGCCGAACTGCACCGCTTTCCCAACGACGCCAAGCTGTTGCCATCGGATCGCGAACTGGTGCCGCTGACCCGCGGGAATATGCGCGATTTTCTCGCCGCCATCGAACAGAACAAGCGGCCCATCGCCGATATTGAGGAAGGCTACATTTCGACCTCGACCAGCATTCTGGCCAATCTCGCCATGGACCTCGGTCGCCCGATCCGCTGGGACGGCAAAGCCGAGTGCGTCATCGGCGATGACGAAGCCCAGAGAAGACTGGTCCGGCCGTACCGGACGCCTTGGATTCATCCCGCCGGGGCCTGACAGGAATTAAGCAATGTCATCACGCCAAATCCTGTCGGCCGCCACGGCCTTGATTGTTCTGTCTGGCTGCGCCTCGCTGCAAGGTCATGAACCGGCAAGTCCGGGAACGGTCGCCCCCTCGCACGTCACCCAAGACGATAAGGACGTCTATTTCGGCGCGTTTGGTTACGCGGACCGCGAAGCTGGGCGGGCGATGACGCGCCACACCGCTGGGCTCACCTATTGCAGCGGCGACAATCTGCCGACGCTGCAAGCCTAATGCGATATCGCCGATCCCTTGGCGCTGTCGCCCAAATAGCAACAAGAGGCTTTCCATGAAACTTCTGCCGCTCGTGCTCGCCGCTGCCTTCGGAATGTTGTCTGCTGCGCAGGCGGAAGACGGCTATCAGCTTTGGCTGCGGTATCAGCCGCTCGAGAAACCGGCGCTGGCTGGGTATCGCGGCGTCGGTACCGAAGTCGTCAGCGCCAGCCATTCGGCCACCGCCAAGGTCACCGCCGATGAACTGGTGCGCGGACTTTCGGGCCTTCTCGCGAAACGGATCGCGGCTGGCGACAGCATCCGGACGGGCGGCGCCGTGCTTTTCGGAACGCCTACCAATTCGCCGACCATCGCGAGCCTGAAGCTGCCGCTTGAGAATCTCGGCCCTGAAGGCTACGTGATCCGCAGCCTGACGGTGAAAGGCAAGAAGATCACCGTCATCGCCGGTAACAGCGACATTGGCGCGCTCTATGGTGCCTTCCGCTTCTTGAAAGTCATCCAGACCCGCGCCCCCGCCGATCATCTCGACATCGTGTCGGCACCGGCGGTGAAGCTGCGCCTGCTTGATCATTGGGACAATCTCGACGGCACCATCGAGCGCGGTTATGCCGGGGCATCGATCTTCAATTGGTGGACACTGCCCGAGCACGTCTCGCCGCGGCTGGTCGATTACGCCCGCGCCAATGCGTCGATCGGCATCAATGGTGCGGTGGTGATCAATGTCAACGCCTCGGCGCTAATCCTGACGCGGGACTATATCGCCAAGGTTGCCGCGATTGCCGACACGCTGAGGCCTTACGGCATCAAGGTCTATCTTTCCGCGCGCTTCAGCGCGCCGATCGAAATCGGCCGCCTTCCCACCGCCGATCCGCTTGATCCTGCCGTGCGCGCCTGGTGGAAGAACAAGGCCGATGAGATCTATCATGCCATTCCCGATTTCGGCGGCTTCCTGGTCAAGGCCAATTCGGAAGGCCAGCCGGGGCCGCAGGATTACGGCCGCAGTCACGCCGACGGCGCCAACATGCTGGCCGATGCGCTGGCACCACATGGCGGCGTCGTGATGTGGCGCGCCTTTGTCTACAGCCACGAAGTGCCCGACGATCGCATCAAGCAGGCCTATTCCGAGTTCAAGCCGTTCGACGGCAAGTTCCGCGACAACGTCATCGTGCAGGTGAAGAACGGGCCGCTCGATTTCCAGCCACGCGAGCCGTTCAGCGCCCTGTTCGGCGCTACGCCCGCCACCAACACCGGCCTGGAAGTCCAGATCACCAAGGAATATCTCGGCTTCAACACCCACCTCGTCTATCTCGGGCCGCTGTGGCAGGAGGTGATGCAGTCCGATACCTATGCCAAAGGTCCCAGTTCGACCGTCGCCAAGGTAATCGACGGCTCGCTGTTCGGCAGCAAGCTGACCCTGATGGCGGGTGTTTCCAACATCGGCGCCGACCGCAACTGGTGCGGCTCGATCTTCGACCAGGCCAATTGGTACGCCTTCGGGCGCCTAGCCTGGGACCCGAATGCAAGCGCCGGCGACATCGCGAACGATTGGGTCAAGCTGACGTTCAACAACAATCCGGCGCTTACGAAGCCGGTGGTCGGCTTGATGATGGGCTCGCGCGAGATCGCGGTCGATTATATGACGCCGTTGGGGCTCGCCCATCAGATGGGCACGTCGGGCCATTACGGGCCGGGACCGTGGGTCGATGACGCCGGCCGTCCCGATTGGAATCCGGTCTATTATGCGCGCGCCGATCGGAGTGGTATCGGCTTCGACCGCACCGCGACGGGCTCGAATGCGGTGGCGCAATACTTCCCAGCGGTAGCTGACAAGTTCTCGAAACTGGAGACCACGCCCGAGAACCTGCTGCTCTGGTTCCATCATGTCCCCTGGAGCTACCGGGTGGCGTCGGGCCGCACCCTATGGGACGAACTCGTCAGCCGCTACACCGACGGCGAGGCCAAGGTGCATGCGATGGCCGGCACCTGGGCGAAGTTGAAGCCGCTGATCGATGCCGAGCGCTTCGACGTCACCGCCGATGATCTCACCATTCAAGAACGCGACGCCAAGCTATGGCGCGATGCGTCCATCGCCTATTTCCAAAGCGTGTCGGGTCTGCCGCTGCCGGCCGGGATGAAGGCGCCCGCGCACAGCCTTTCTTATTATAAGGCACTGTCGTGGCCGTATGCGCCGGGGCAGGGCGGGCCGGGCCGGAAGATCTTGCCGCCGCCGGAAGATGACACCCAACACTGATTGGGGAGAAACTGCATGAAGTGGGTATTGCTGGCCTTGTGCGCCGCGGTAACACTGGCACCGGCGCGGGCCGAAGACGGCTATCAACTGTGGCTGCGCTATCGCCCGCTCGAAAAGCAAACGCTGGAGCGCACCCGCGGTACCGGCCTGGAAGTCGTCACCGCGGGCCATTCGGCGACCGCAGAGGTGACGCGGGCGGAATTGGTGCGCGGGCTCGAAGGGCTCTTGGCGCACAAGGTGAAAACCAGTGATCACGTTGGTGGGCCGGGAGCGGTGCTGTTCGGAACGCCGCAGGATTCGCCCACGATTGCCGCGCTGAACCTGCCGCTGACCCGCGCCGGAAGCGACGGCTTTGTCATCAAGAGTGCGGTCACTAAAGGCCGCAAGCTGATCGTTATTGCCGGCAATACCGATGTGGGCGTGCTGCACGGCGCCTTCGCGTTCTTGCGCCTGATCCAAACCGGCCGCACGCTCGACAAGCTCGACATCGTCGAGTCCCCGAAGATCGCCTTACGCATGATCGATCATTGGGACAACCTCGACCGCACCATGGAACGCGGCTTTTCCGGGTTTTCGATTTTCAATTGGTGGGAGCTGCCCGGCCACGTCGATCCGCAGCTCATTGATTACGCCCGCGCCCAGGCGTCGCTCGGTATCAACGCGGTGGTGCTGACCAACCCCTCCGGTCTCACCACGGCCATCAGCCTGACCGAACCCTGGCTGAAGAAAGTTGCGGCGGTGGCGGATGTGCTGCGCCCTTATGGCATCAAGGTTTTTCTTTCGGCGCGGTTTTCCTGTCCGATGGAACTCGGCGGCCTCAAAACCGCCGATCCGCTTGATCCAAATGTGCGCGTCTGGTGGAAGGCCAAGGCCGACGAGATTTATCGCATCATTCCGGACTTCGGCGGCTTCCTGGTGAAGGCCAATTCCGAAGGTCAGCCGGGCCCGCAGGATTACGGCCGCAGTCATGCCGACGGCGCCAATATGATGGCCGAGGCGCTGCAGCCCCATGGCGGCATCGTGATCTGGCGTGCCTTCGTCTATTCACCGGGGCCTGAAGACCGCGTGAAACAGGCCTACAACGAGTTCAAACCGCTCGATGGGCAGTTTGCCGGCAATGTCGTGATTCAGGTCAAGAACGGGCCGCTCGATTTTCAGCCGCGCGAGCCGTTCAGCCCGTTGTTCGGCGGCCTGGAAAAGACCCCGACCGCGCTCGAACTGCAGCAGACCAAGGAATATCTCGGCTTTGAAATCCACCTCGTTTATCTCGGCCCGCTGTGGCAGGAGGTGCTCAGCGCCGACACCTTTGCGAAAGGCCCGGGTTCGACGGTGGCGCGCGTCATCGACGGCGAGGTGTTCGGCAATAAGCTGAGTGTGATCGCCGGGGTTTCCAATATCGGCACCGCGCGCAATTGGTCAGGCTCGATCTTCGATCAGGCCAACTGGTACGCCTATGGCCGGCTCGCCTGGAATCCCGAGCTTGATGCCAAAACCCTCGCCGAGGACTGGGTGCGGATGACCTTTACCGGTAATCCGGCCTTCACCGGCCCGGTGGTCGATATGATGATGGGCTCGCGCGAGACCGCGGTCGACTACATGACTCCGCTGGGGCTCGCTCATCAAATGGCGACCGGCCATCACTACGGCCCCGGTCCGTGGGTGAACGATGCCGGACGCCCGGATTGGAATCCGGTCTATTACAACAACGCCGGCAAAGACGGCATCGGCTTCGACCGCGCCGCCACGGGCTCAAATGCGGTGGCACAATATGCGCCGCCCTTGGCCGCGATCTTCTCCGATCCTGCGAAAACGCCCGAGCCGCTGTTGCTGTGGTTCCACCATCTGCCATGGGACTACCGCATGGCATCGGGCAAGACATTGTGGGACGAACTGACGTTGCATTACGCCCGCGGCGTCGAACAGGTGGCCGTAATGCAGGCGATGTGGGCAAAGATGAAGCCCTATGTCGACGCGGAGCGCTGGCAGATCACCGCCGACTTCCTTGCCATCCAATATGGCGACGCCGTGATCTGGCGCGATGCCTCGATCGCTACGTTCCAATCGCTATCGGGCAGGGCACTGCCGGCGGGCGTTCCCGCACCGGCGCACGACCTGGAGTGGTACAAAACGCAGAAGCTGCCGTTTGCGCCGGGTAATCCCGGCAAGACGGCGTCACCGTTCCGCGGCGATTAGATCTTTGTCTCGGGCGGAAAATTGCCAAATACGCTAGCGCTATTGGCGCCACCTTTTCTGAATGCGCGCGCACGTGAAGACGAATGTGTCTGCAGGTGTCCGCTATCATCCAGGATGGGCGAGGCCGCTTCCTCATGAGTTTTGGCACCACACCGCAACAATCCTGCTTCAATAACTCGGACAAAGGGTATCGGTAACAAAAAGCCTAAGTCCTACGCCCGCTTAAGTAGTATATTAGAGACTCTCTAGTAAACGCCATGCTCATATTTAAGTCTTAAAACATCAATATTGCAATTATAGATATCATTGTCGCTGGTGTTTTCGCAGCAACACCCGAGTGTATTCGTAATTGATCGGACGTTTGCCGCCTTGACGGTACAATCACTGCGGCATAATGCTAATGATTGTTACCGCTAACATAAACGGCTTGGACCAAAGTCGGAATGGGCGGCCATTGAGGGGGCGAAAGCAGCACTCAGTCAGGCAGTTCAGGTCCGACGTCGGGTCATCGAACCAACAAAACGACGACGCCCAAAGGGGAGGAACAGAATGAAATCGACAGTACATACGCGTACCCGTTTGCTCGGGACGACGGTTCTGGCAGGTGTTGGCCTGCTGCTTGCGTCGGTACCAGCCGTCGCACAAGAATCCATGGAGACGGTGACGGTCACCGGCTACCGCGCCAGCTTGGAATCATCGGCCAACGCCAAGCGCGCCTCGATCGGGTTTTCGGAAGCAGTGTTTGCCGAAGACATCGCCAAGTTTCCCGATACCAACATGGCGGAATCTCTGAACCGCATTCCGGGCATTACGCTGACCCGCGATATCACGGGTGAAGGCGTCACCGTTGCGATCCGCGGCCTAGGCACAAACTTTACCAAGGTCACGCTGAACAATGCGGCGATCGCCATCGCCTCGACCGGTGGGACCGACTCCGCCAACAACAACCGCGAAGTCGACCTCAACATGTTCCCCTCGGAACTGTTCACCCAATTGCAGGTGGACAAGACGCCGCGCGCCGAAATGCTCGAAGGCGGCGCCGCTGGCAACGTGAACATGCGCACCCGCCGGCCGTTCGACAAAGAAGGTCTGCACTTCACCTATTCCTTGGGGGGGATCCAGAATTCGCTCACGAACGGCATGGGCGGTAATGGTACGCTAGTCTTCAGCGACACTGGTCATACCGGCATCGGCGACGTCGGCGTCCTGATCGGTATTACCGGCAAGACCACCTACACCTATACTCACGGCTGGGAAGACGGCAACGCCGGTTGGAATACGCCGTCCGTTACCAATTCGACGCTATGCGGAGACTCCATCGGTTGCGACATCAGTGGCAGCACAGTGTCGATCGGCAGCAACAACATGACGATCCCTGCGACCATTCCCAACAACGTCACAATCCCGGGATATGCGTCAGGTACGACCGTCGACGCGGCGATGCTGAGGGCACTCAATCCCAGCCTGGATACGTATAGTTGTGCGTCGACTGAAACGGCTGCAGCCTGTCTCGCCAACACGAACCGGACAGCGATGACGAAGTTGGGCAATATGCTGCTCCCGCGCCTGTCCCGCGACATGTACGAGCGCGGCACCCGCGACCGCTACAACGGCGTCGCCAGCTTCGAATGGCGGCCGAGCGACAATCTGCATTTCTATCTGGACATGATCGCTGGCCGGACGTTCAACGATATCGACCGCAACGACCTCGACCTTGGCGTACGTGCCGGCAATTCGGCGACGCCGATGATCCCGGTGGGCACAGTGGTGGACAGCAACAACGTCACGCTGAGCACCACACTGTACAACGCTACCTGGGGGTTGGAAGCACGGCATTACGTGGAAAACGGCGATTTCTACAGCATCAATCCCGGCATGTCGTGGCAAGTGACGGATCTGCTGGAAGTAGATTTCCAAGCCAACGTCAGCCGCAGCCACTTCCTGCGTAGTTCGCCGACGGTGATGTTCTCCACCTGCAGCAGCGATCATACCAATTCCAGCTACGGTGCCACCACCGGCTACTGCGATGCGCCCACCGGCGGTGTCATCGCCTATTTCGACAACACGAGTGGCTACACCTACCCCAAGGTCACTTCGAATCTTGATTGGAACGACCCCGATAACTACCAGTGGGGCAAGGGGCGCGTGAACATGCAGTCCGAAAAGCGCTACACCACCACGGACGGCATGCATCTCGACGTCAAGTACGGCGGCGATGAGTTTGCGGTGAGGGTCGGTGCGGCCTACGACCACATCTTCCGCGGCATCGCGGCGATCGACGGGTCCAAGGAATGGACGATCGAATCCTGCGCCGGTTATGCCTCGACAACCTGCGACGGTAGTGCCGCATCCTTGATCCCGCAATCGGCGGTGGCGAGCTATCTCACCCCCGGCCCCAACGGCTACGTCGCAGTGAACTACGACAAGTTCATGAAGGACTCGAATTTCTACAATATCTACGATACCGCATGGTCCACAGTGAACAGCCGCTGCCAAGGTACGACGAGTATGTGGTTCGCGACCTCTTCGAACACCGCCGGCATCTCCGGCTGCTACGAAGAACGGTATGTCGGTCTTTACGGCCAAGTGGACGGCAAATTCGCAATCGGCGACCGCGACTTGAACTACAACGTCGGTCTGCGCTGGGTCGAGACCCATCAGAATATCATCTCGCCAACCCTTGCGTCGTCCAACACCCCCACGTACGACGGCGTGAGCCTTGGTAGCACCAACTATTACACTTTCGCCGGTGCCAAGAACACCTACCAGGCCTTCCTGCCATCAGTGAACGTGGTCTATCACTTTGCCGACGACGTCCTGGTCAGGGGCTCGGTCTCCCGAACGATGGCACGGCCTGACGTCTCCAAGATGGTCTCGACGGTGGCCTTCAGCGATACGCAGGCGTCATCGATTACGATGGGAAATCCGGCTCTGAAGCCGTACTTCTCGAATAACATCGACCTCGGCATGGAATACTACACCGGTGGTGAAGGCTATCTCAGCGTGGCTGCGTTCCATAAGAGCATCAGCGGCTTCTGGACCACGGTTTCTGCCTCGAGAACCTTCAGCTACCTGTCGCAGTGGGGTATCACGTATTCCAGCCTTTCCGATCAGCAGAAAATAAACCTCAATTCTAGGGTCGGATGCACGGATCAATCTTCGTGTGCCAGCGCGCCCCTCACCGTCAGCCAAGCCGTCAACTCGGCGGGTATCATGAGCATCGACGGTTTGGAGTTCGGCTACGTTCAGCCTTTGGACTTCCTGCTGGAGCAGTATGGGTTTAAGGGATTGGGCGTGACGGGCAACCTGACCATCGTCGATCAGTCGTCGAGCGGTTCGGCGGCCACCCACGCACAAGGCGTTGCTCCGTACACCTACAACTTGACGGGCTACTACGACAACGACGGCATCATGGCGCGTTTGTCCTACGTCTACACGGCGCGCATGTATGGGTCGGATTCGGACGCACAAGGCGTCTGCGTCCTGGCGTTGCCGAGTACGGTGGCAAATTCAACGACCTGCACCACCGGTGCTTATCTGTTCAATTCGCCCTACGGCCAGGCCGACTTCTCGTCGAGCCTGAAACTCTCCCGCTTGGTTGGCGACCTGCCGAGCGATCCGGAGCTGACGTTCAGCATCCAGAATGTCTTCAATGCCAAGCAGCGCAGCATTTTCCAGTACAACAACGCGGCGCACAGCTATTACGTCAAGGGCCAGACCTTCATGTTTGGCGTGCACGGCACGTTCTAGTTCTCTCCCTCTCTCCCCCGGCCTTGTGCCAGGCAGGGGGAGTTCCCTGCGAATTGGGCGGCGTATCGAAAGATGCGCCGCCATTTTTTGTTACATCGCACAATTGCGGCGAACGTGCCGACAGCGCTGTCTTTCGCTCAGGTTAGCTCATCTCGGGTCATGTTAGCGGCACCACGCCGCTGCCTTTAACCGTGGCCCACCGGCCGCATGCTGGTGTAAAAGGCGCTCCCATGAACACAAAGTCCGCCGCTGCGCCCCGCCTCTCGACCAAAACCTTGTCCCTCGCCAAACCCGGCGTCGTGCTGCCCCAATACGATCGCAGCAAGACGGCCATCGGGATCGTGCATTTCGGTCCGGGCGCGTTCCATCGCGGTCATCAAGCCTGCTATTTCGACTCGCTGTTGCAAAGGGACCCACGCTGGGCCATTTGCGGCGCCGAACTGATGCCGAACGGGCTGATGGAAAATGCTGGGGTGCAAGACAATCTCTATATCGTCGCCGAACTCGACGCGAACATCCATTACCGCGTTGTTGGTTCGCATACGGAATATCTGAAAGCCCACGGCCAAGCCGACAAGATCTTCGCCCGTCTTCTCGACCCGAACGTCAAGCTCGTCACCTCGACGGTGACCGAAAAGGGCTATTACCTCGGCGGCAACGGCGAGCTCGATCTCGACAATCCGGCGATTGCGGCCGATCTCAAGCATCCGACCGCCCCCGGCACCCTGATCGGTTGGGTCACCGAAGCCCTTGCCCGCCGCAAGGCGGCCGGGATGGTGCCGTTCGTGCCGGTCTCTTGCGACAACGTGATGGAGAATGGCAACAAGTACCACAAGGCCGTGCTCTCTTATGCGGCGGCGCGCGGCGACAAGGACCTCACCGCCTGGATCACCGACAACGTCCGTTTCCCGAATACCATGGTCGATTCGATCACTCCGGCCGCAACGCCGGAGCTGATGGAACGCATCGCGCGCGAAGCTGGCCTTCGTTGCGAGGCGCCGGTGCAGCGCGAAGCCTTCCGGCAGTGGGTGGTGGAAGATATTCTCGGCGAAGGTGCGCCCGATCTCGCCTCCGTCGGCGTCATGATGACCAAGGATGTCGCGGCCTATGAATTTGCCAAACTCCGACTCCTCAATGGCGCCCATTCGACGCTGGCCTATGCCGGCCTGATGCGCGGGCGCGAGTCGGTGGGCGAGGCGATGGCGGATACCAAACTCAGCCACGCCGTCGAACTGATGATGCGCGAAGATATCGTGCCGACCCTGCGCAAGACGCCGGGCCTCAATTTCAGCGCCTATATCAGTGATCTGCTCGACCGCTTCCGCAATCCGGCGCTGACCCACAAACTGATCCAGATCGCCTCCGATGGCTCGCAGAAGCTGCCCTATCGCATCGTCGGCTCGCTCACCGACGCGCTGAAAGGTGGGCGTTCGATTCGCCGCTTCACCATCTCGCTGGGCGCTTGGATGCGGTTCGTCGAGCGCCAGGCCAAGGCCGGAATCGCCTTCCAGGATCCTCTGAACGACAAGCTGACCGCGATCGGCAAGGCCTGTACCGGCAACGCCGCCGCAGACGTGCCGAAGTTTCTCGCCTTGCGCGAAGTCTTCGCTGCCGATCTGGCGGAGAACCCGCAATTTAAGGCAGCCATTCTCGCCGCTTACGAGAATTTCGAGGCACTTCTCGACTAGCTTGCCTGGGCTCGCCCCCGCAGCAATGCTGATATGACAAATCAGACTGGTAGCGCTAATTTGTCTGTTGGCGTTGCTGCGTTCCAGTGTATGATAACGCTACCAAGTAATCCGACAAGCGTACTCAGATAATTCAAATGCCGAACCGGATAAACCGGTCGGATCGGGGAGTGATAGAAACGATGTATCTTGGCATCGATGTAGGCACATCCAGTGTGAAGGCCGTCCTGATGGACGCGAGCGGCCAGATCGTGGCGCAAGGTTCGGCTGCTCTAACGGTCGAACGGCCGCATCCGTTGTGGTCGGAACAAGATCCCAAAGCGTGGTGGAAGGCCACCGTCGCGGCCGTCAAGTCGCTGCCTGCGAAAGAACGCGCCGCCGTCAAAGGCATTGGCCTCTCAGGCCAGATGCACGGCGCCACGCTGCTCGACAAATCCGATACGCCGCTGCGTCCGGCGATTCTATGGAATGACGGCCGTTCCGAAGCCGAATGCGCTGAACTCGAAAAGAACGAGCCGCGCTCGCGCCAGATCACCGGCAATCTCGCCATGCCCGGCTTTACCGCACCGAAGCTGCTGTGGGTGAAGCATCATGAGCCCGACATCTTCGCCAAGGTGAAGACGGTGCTGCTGCCCAAGGATTATGTCCGCCTCTGCCTCACCGGCGAGAAGGCGGGCGACATGAGCGACAACGCCGGAACGCTCTGGCTCGATGTCGGCAAGCGCGATTGGTCTGACGCCATGCTGAAGGCGACCAGTCTGACGCGCGATGCCATGCCGAAAGCGGTCGAAGGCAATGCGCCCACCGGCAAGCTGACGGCGGCGGTGGCCGCCGAACTCGGACTGCCGCAAGTCGTGGTCGCGGGTGGCGGCGGTGATAATGCCGCTTCTGCCGTTGGCGTCGGCGTCGTGGCCCCGGGCCAGGCGTTTCTGTCGCTCGGTACTTCGGGCGTGTTGTTCGTCGTCACCGACAAGTTCCGTCCCAATCCCGAAAAGGCCGCGCACGCCTTCTGCCACTGCCTGCCGGGCGTTTGGCACCAGATGGCGGTGATCCTGACGGCCGCTTCGGCGATCGATTGGGTGACTCAGCTCTGTGGCTACAAGAATGTCGTTGAGACCGTGGCCGCTGCTGAAAAGCGCGGCCCCACCAAGTTGACGCCGATCTATCTGCCGTACCTTTCCGGCGAGCGCACGCCGCATAACGATCCTTATGCCCGCGGCGTCTTCTTCGGCCTTTCCGCCGAGACCACGTCCGCCGATCTGGCGTATTCGGTGCTCGAAGGCGTGGCGTTTGCCTTCGCCGATGGTATCGATTGCTTGCGGGAAGCGGGCTCGACGATTGGCGACACCACGGTCGTCGGCGGTGCGGCGCGGCTGCCCTATTGGGGCCCGATGCTGGCATCGGCGCTTGATATTCCGCTCACCTACCGTGAAGGCGGCGAAGTGGGCGGTGCCTTCGGTGCAGCCCGTCTTGGGCTGCTGGCCGATACCGGAGCAGATCCGGTCAAAGTGTGCACGGCACCGAAGGTGTCGCGAGTCGTTGAACCAGTGGCCGCGCTCAAGGACCAAATGGCGCCGCGGCGGGCCCAGTTCGTGGACCTGTACAAGAATCTTAAAGCCTCTTTCAGGGAGTTTGGCAGATGAGCATTTTTTCCGAAGTCGGGCCGATCAAGTACGAAGGTCCCGAGAGCACCAACGACTTTGCGTACAAGGTTTATGACAAAGACCGCGTCGTGCTGGGCAAGAAGCTCAGCGAGTGGCTGCGGCTGACGGTGTGCTATTGGCACTCCTTCGCTGCCGGCGGCATGGACATGTTCGGTGGCGACACTTGGCCGCGTCCTTGGAAAGACGGTCCGAATACGCAGGAAGCCGCCAACGCCAAGACCGATGCGGCCTTCGACTTCTTCCAGCGTATGGGCACGCCGTACTTCGCTTTCCACGATGTGGACGCGATGGCGCAAGCGGACACGCTCGAAGAACACGATCGGGCGCTGAAGACCATCGAAGCGCGCATCGCCAAGCGCATGAGCGAGACCGGCGTGAAGCTGCTCTGGGGCACCGCCAACCTGTTCGGTCATCCCCGCTTTATGGCCGGCGCGTCGACCAATCCGAATCCGGAAGTCTTCGCCTACGCTGCGGCGCAGGTGAAGATGATCATGGAAACCACCCATCGTCTGGGCGGCGAGAACTATGTGCTCTGGGGCGGCCGCGAAGGCTATGACACCCTGCTCAACACGGACCTCAAGGCGGAATTGGCGCACTTCGGCCGCTTCCTCAACATGGTCGTCGAGCACAAGCACAAGATCGGCTTCAAGGGCACCATCCTGATCGAGCCCAAACCGTTCGAGCCCACCAAGCACCAGTATGACCGTGACGTCTCGACGGTGTTCGGCTTCCTGCAGAAGAACGGCCTCGAGAAGGAAGTGAAGGTCAACATCGAAGTGAACCACGCCACGCTGGCCAACCTCGACTTCGAGCATGAAGTCGCCACGGCCTATGCGCTCGGTATCATGGGTTCGCTCGACATCAACCGCGGCGATCCGCGCTCGGGCTGGGATACCGACCAATTCCCGAACAATGCGCAGGATCTGTCGGTTGCGTTCCTGTCGATCCTCGAGAACGGCGGCCTGGGTACTGGCGGTTGCAACTTCGACGCCAAGCTGCGCCGGCAGTCGATCGACATCAATGACCTCTATATTGCCCACATCACCGGCATCGACACGCTTGCCCGCGCGGTCCTGTCGGCCGAGTCGGTCATCAAGCAGAAGAAGCTCGCCACCCTCAAGGCCGCCCGTTATGCTGGCTGGGAGACGCCGTTCGGCAAGGAAATCGCCGAAGGCAAGTACACGCTGGCGCAGCTCGCCGATGTTGCGGTGAAGAAGGGACTCGACCCGGAGCCGGTTTCGGGCAAGCAAGAGCTGTTCGAATCCATCGTCGCCCAGAACCAAAAGGTTTGAACGACAGGTTTATCCGAACGGTGTTCGGATAACTTTTTTGTTTGTTGTCATGGCCTCCTCCACGAATTTCCGTGGGGGAGGCTTCTTTTTTGGGGCCGAGCGCCGCTGCGGCGGCGCGTTAACAACTCGTTTACCGTTTCGATCCAGGGTTTCTGCGGAATTCATTTTGTTTGTCGAAGAATTTTAATAATGATCGGAGAGTATTTGGTGGGGGCTTGAATCGTCTCGCCCTCACGTCTCGCGACAGCAATTTCGGAAAGCCCCTCATGGTCACCATTCCCCTTCTCGAACTGCCCAGTGAAATCGCCGCGTTGCAGCAAATCGCGCTCGACCTGCGCTGGACCTGGAGTCACGAAGGTGACGCGATTTGGGGCCACATCGACGAGAAGCTGTGGGAGCGCACACTCAATCCCTGGACCGTGCTACAGGGGGCCTCGCGCGAGCGGTTGAAGCAGCTTTCACAGGACCAGAAGTTCCTTGATCAGCTCAACGGTTTCGTCAACGCCCGCAACGAATATCTCAATACGCCCGGCTGGTTCCGCGATACCGATCGCGCTGCCGATCTCGGCGGCGTCGCCTATTTCTCAATGGAATTTGGCCTCGGCTCGGCGCTGCCGATTTACGCCGGCGGCCTCGGCATTCTGGCTGGTGACGTCTTGAAGTCGGCGAGCGATCTCGACATTCCGGTGATCGGCATCGGCCTGCTCTATCAGGAAGGCTATTTCCGCCAACTCATCGACGGCAGCGGCATGCAGCAGGAGTTCTATCCCTATAACGAGCCGAGCGCGCTGCCGGTCGAACCGGTGATTCTCCCGGAGGACGGTTGGCTCAAGATCGGCCTCGAACTGCCGGGCCGCGTGGTGCAACTGCGCGTCTGGAAGGCGACGGTGGGCCGCGTCACTTTGTATCTCCTCGACTCCAATGACCCGATCAACAGCCCGCTCGACCGCGGCATCACCGCCAAGCTCTATGGCGGCGGACCCGAACTGCGCCTGATGCAGGAAATTGTCCTCGGCGTCGGCGGCTGGCGCGTGGTGGAAGCCCTCCATCCCGAAGTCGAGATCTGCCACGTCAACGAAGGCCACGCCGCCTTCGCCATCATCGAGCGCGCCCGCCAGTTGGCGCTGAAGTCAAACCTCGATTTCTGGGAAGCCTTGTGGGCAACCCGGGGCGGCAACGTTTTTACCACCCATACGCCGGTGGCGGCTGGCTTCGATCGCTTCCCGGCCGAACTCCTGCGCAAGTATCTGCCGTATGTCGAAGGCGCCCTGCACGGCCGCGGCGTCAAGATCGAAGATGTGCTCGCCCTTGGCCGTGCCGACCATCACAATCACGACGAACCGTTCAACATGGCCTTCCTCGCCCAGCGCGGTTCGGCCATCACCATCGGCGTCAGCCGCCTGCACGGCGAAGTCAGCCGGCGCATCTTTCAGCCGCTGTTCCCGCGCTGGCCGTCTTGCGAAGTGCCGATCGGCTATGTCACCAACGGTATTCACATCCCAACCTGGGATTCGGCCGGCGCCGACCGCGTCTGGAACAAGATCCTCGGCAAGGGCCGCTGGCGTACGCCGACCGGCAAGGATCGCATGCCGATCCCCGACCAGATTACCGACGAGGAATTGTGGGCGATGCGCGGCGAGGGCCGCCAGCGCTTGGTACGCTATGCCCGCTACCACCTCGGCCGGCAGCTTAGGGAAGGCGGCTTCTCACTTGAGGCGGTGCAGAAGGCCGATTCCGTGCTCGACCCCAATGTCCTGACCCTCGGCTTCGCCCGCCGCTTCACCGAATACAAGCGCCCGAACCTGCTCTTGCGTGATTTGGCGCGGCTCGACAAGCTTTTGCACAATCCGATGTATCCGGTGCAGATCGTGGTCGCCGGCAAGGCCCATCCGGCCGATAACGTCGGCAAGGGCATGATCCAGGAGTGGATCAAACTGGCGCGCGATACGCGCTACCGCCGCTATGTCGTGTTCCTCGAAGACTACGACATCTCGTTGGCCCAGGAGATGACCCAGGGCGTCGATGTCTGGATCAATACCCCGCGCCGGCCGTGGGAAGCCTGCGGCACCAGCGGCATGAAGGTGCTGGTCAACGGTGGCATCAACTGCTCGACGCTCGACGGTTGGTGGGACGAGGCCTACACCGAAGACGTCGGTTGGTCGATCGGCGACGGCTCGGGCGGAACCGCCGAAGGCGTCGACGCCATCGATATCGAGAGCCTCTACGATGTGCTTGAGAACAAGGTTATTCCGGAATTCTACGATCGCGACGGCCTCGGCCTGCCGCGGCGCTGGCTCACGCGCATCCGCCATTCGATGGGCCGCCTGACGCCGGAATTCTCCGGTGCCCGTATGATGACCGATTATGTCGAACAAGCCTACTTGCCGCTCGCCAAGGCGGTCCGCGAACGCATGAAGGACCGCTGCACGCCGGCCCGGATGCTGAACCAGTGGTCGCGCACCCTGCATTCGCGCTGGAGCGGTCTGCACATCGGCAATGCCGTCGCCAGCCAGTCGGAGACGGCCACCAACGTGGTGGTGCCGGTCTATCTCGGCGAGCTGACGCCCAACGCGGTGCGGGTGGAAATGTTCGCCGACCAGACGCCGGAACACGCGCCCGAGGTGATCATGCTGCATCAGGAAAATGCGATTCCGGGTTCCACCAACGGTTACATCTTCGCCGGGGCCATCCCTTCCACCCGGCAGCTCGAAGACTACACGGTGCGCGTGGTGCCTTATCACCCGCAAGCCTTCCTGCCCGCCGAACTGCCGCTCGTCACTTGGCAGAAGTAGATGAGGCAGAAGTAGACCGGTTGCGAGCCGGACAAAGCAAACCCCCCGCGGCGCGATCCGTGGGGGTTTATTTTTGAAAGCAATAGATACAGATAAAGCACTCACCCGCCGGTCAACGGCAGGTCTACCGTGTTTGTCGCGGCGTGATCAGCCGACCGCTTTTCTCAGCTCGGCATTGTCTTCGTGCAGCTTGAGCGAAATGCTCTTGGACGGCGGTGTCGAGATCGGCAGCACCGGCAGCACAAAGGCCGTGGTCTCGCCTTCCATCGAAGCGGCGTTCCAATTGGCTTCGAGCTCGACTTCAAGCTCAGTCTTGGCGCGCAGCCAGTATTCTTGGGATTTGCCGTCCTGACAGCCCTCGCGCTCCCAGATCAGGTAGCTGCGGCTGCGGATTTCTTCTTCGGAAGGTGTGGATTTTGGTTTGTTGGGCATGACGATTCTCCTGCCCGTCTTTCGTTGCTTTTTAGATCCGGCCGTCGCGCCCGGGCCGAGCGGCGCAGTCGGTTCGACTCAATAGTACGCGCTCAACTCGCGGCTTGTCTTGTCGTTTGTTGCGCCGCCGCCGGCGTGGATTCTTTCTCCGTACCAAGATCAACTGGCAGACCGCTCGTTGCGCTGTAAAGGGCTGTGTATTGCGCGGCACTGGCGGTCCAACTGAAGTCTTGCGCCATTGCCTGAAGCTGCAGGCGCCGCCAGATCAGCGGTTCGCGATACAGCGAAAGCGCACGGTTCAGCGCCACAATGAGATCGTCCGCCGTCGGTTCATCGAAGACGAAGCCGGTGGCGCTACGGTCGGCGATTGTGGTCGCTGTGGCGTCCACCACGGTGTCGGCAAGGCCGCCGGTGCGCCGCACAACCGGCAGACTGCCGTAGCGCAGCGCATAGAGCTGGGTCAGGCCGCATGGCTCGAACCGCGCCGGCGCCAGAAGAATATCGGAGCCGGCTTGCAGCCTGTGCGCGAGTGGCTCGTCATAACCTACAATCACAGCGACTTTGCCGCTGTAGAGGTCGCGGGCCTGATCGAAGGCCACTTCCATCTTGGGTTCGCCTTCGCCGACCGCCACGAACTGGGCGTCGTGCTCGATCAGCCACGGCAGCACCTCAAGGACGACGTCGGCCATCTTCTGCTCAGTGAGGCGGCTGACGAACCCAAACACTGGCGTTTCGGGCCGCACGGCGAGGCCAAGTTCCGTCTGCAGGGCCGTCTTGCAGGCGCGTTTGCCCGAGATATCGGTCTCACGATAACAGCGCGGCAAGACCGGATCGGTGGCGGGGTTCCACAACATCTCGTCGATGCCGTTGAGAATGCCGCTGAAATCTTCGCCCCGTTCGCCTAAGACGCCGTCCATGCCGCAACCGAACTCCGGGGTCAGGATTTCCCGCGCATAGGTCGGGCTGACCGTAGTTACCCGGTCGGCATAACGTAGACCCGCTTTCAGGAAGGAAATCTGGCCATAGAACTCGACGCCACCAGCGCTGAACAGGGCGCCCGGAACGCCGAGCCGTTCCCGCCATTCGGCTGGGAAGTTGCCCTGGAACGCCATATTGTGGGTGGTGAAAACGGTTGCTGGCCGGGGGCCGTTTTCGAGCGACAGATAGAGCGGCAAAAGACCGGCATGCCAGTCGTTGGCATGGACCACGTCGGGCTGGAAGTCGATCTTGAGGCGCCCCATCGCGATCTCGCGGCCGACATGGGCCAGAAAGGCGAAACGCAAAGGATTGTCCGGCCATTGGGCGCCGGTCTCGTTCTGATAAAGCCCGCCGTTGCGCCGGAACAGACGAGGGCTGTCGACCAGATAGACCGGCAGATTGGCACTGGGGAGCGTCCCGGCGATCAGGGTAGCATCATCCACGCCCAGGGCTGGGCCGATCTGGGCAACAATTTTGGGGTTTTCGATCCTCAGGTAAGCCCGGGGGTAGGCGGGCATCAGAAGGCGAACATCGACTCCAAGGCGGCGAAGCGCTACGGGAAGTGCGCGGGACACATCGGCGAGGCCCCCCGTCTTGGCCAAAGGATAGGCTTCCGCCGTTACGAACAAGACCTGCATCTATGCCCCTTGCGGCCGGCATATCTTAACCGCCTGCCGCCCCCGTATTGGTTCGGAAACTATAAAACCATAATCTGGTAAAACTCTTATTACCGTATCGAATCAAATGTCCCAGATAACCTATCCTGAATTTCACTAATTTCCGTATCAATTCAATGGATACTAAACAACGCGGATCCGAATGGACCATGACAGACGCAGCAAAAGTTGCAGCAGGAAACAAAATGGATCGTCCTGAGCGTATCGGACAACGCGACAAGCGTATTGCCTCCATTGTGACCGGTGACGATCGCGATCCCTTCTCCTATTTGGGCATGCATCAGGACGCCGGCACCGGTGTTGTGACGGTGCGCGTCTTCCATCCGGGTGCCACCAGCGTTGAGGTTTTGAATCATTCCACTGGAGAACCGGTGGCAAAGCTCGCGCGCGTGCATGAAGCGGGTCTCTATGCCGGCAGCGCGGGCAAAGAGATGGTCGCTTATCGCTTGCGCATTGCCGGCGAAGGCTGGAGCTTCGATATCGAGGATCCCTATCGCTTCGGTCCGCTACTGGGCGAGCTCGATCTCTATCTGCACGCCGAAGGCAACTTCCACCGCAGTTTCGAAAAAATGGGCGCTCATCCCGCCGTCAAGGAGGGTGTTGACGGAACCACCTTCGCCGTTTGGGCACCGAGTGCGCGCCGCGTCAGTGTGGTCGGTGACTTCAACGGTTGGGACGGGCGGTTTCATGTCATGCGCCTTCATCCCGGCGCCGGCATCTGGGAAATCTTCCTGCCCGGCGTCGGTCCGGGTGCCGCCTACAAATTTGAGATCAAGACCCAGAGCGGCGCCATCCTGCTTAAGGCCGATCCCTTTGCCTTCCAGGCCGAACTACCGCCCAAGACGGCTTCGGTTGTTTGCGCCGATGCGCGCAGTGGTGTCGCGCGCGAAGAGGTCGGCAAGGGCCCCAAGGCCGATCGCCGTTCGCCGGTCTCGATCTACGAAGTGCATCTAGGGTCGTGGCGGCGCGTCACTGAAGAGGGCAACCGTTCGCTCACCTATCGCGAGTTGGCCGACACGCTGGTGCCTTATGTGAAAGACTTGGGCTTCACCCATATCGAATTGATGCCGATCAACGAGCATCCGTTCGGCGGCTCCTGGGGCTATCAGCCGACGGCCCTGTTTGCGCCGACCTCGCGCTACGGTTCGCCGGAGGATTTCCGCCATTTTGTGCATGCCTGCCACGAGGCCGGCATCGGCGTTCTGCTCGATTGGGCTGCCGGGCACTTCCCGTCGGATGCCCACGGCCTGCACACCTTCGACGGCACCTCTCTTTATGAACATGCCGATCCGAAAGAGGGCTTTCACCCCGACTGGAACAGCTACATCTACAATTTCGGCCGTAATGAAGTGCGCGGTTTCCTGTTGTCGAATGCACTGTTCTGGATGGCGCGCTTTGGGCTCGACGGGTTGCGCGTCGATGCGGTGGCCTCGATGCTCTACCGCAACTACAGCCGCAAGGACGGCGAGTGGGTGCCCAACATTCACGGCGGCGTCGAAAACCTCGAAGCCATCGATTTTCTGCGCCGCATGAACGAGCTGGTCTATGCCGACAACCCGGAGGCGATCACCATTGCCGAGGAATCGACGGCTTGGCCGATGGTCTCGCGCCCGGTTTGGCTCGGTGGCCTCGGCTTCGGCTACAAATGGAACATGGGCTGGATGCACGACACCCTGCAGTACATGTCGCGGGAGCCGATTCACCGGAAATTCCATCACAACAATCTCACCTTCGGATTGCTGTACGCCTTCACCGAGAATTTCATCCTGCCGCTCAGCCACGATGAAGTGGTGCATGGCAAGGGCTCGCTGCTCAACAAGATGCCGGGCGACCTGTGGCAGAAATTCGCCAACCTCAGGGCCTACTACACCTTCATGTACACGATGCCCGGCAAGAAGCTCCTGTTCATGGGCGCCGAGATCGGTCAGTGGGACGAATGGAACCATGACGGCAGTCTCGACTGGCACCTGCTTCAGTATAAGGAGCATGCCGGCCTCAAAAATGCGCTTAAGGACCTCAACTGGCTTTATCGTACGCGCACGGCGTTGCATGCCCGCGATTGCGAGCCGGAAGGATTCTCCTGGATCGACTGCAACGACACCGAAGCGAGCGTGATCACTTACATCCGTCGTGGCGCCGATCCCGACGACTTTGTCGTGGTGGTGTGCAACTTCACGCCGGTGGTGCGGCGCGACTATCGCATCGGCGTGCCGAAGAGCGGGCGCTACTACGAGGCGTTCAATTCCGATTCCGCATTCTACGGCGGCAGCAATGTCGGTAACGGCGATGGAATCCAGACGCGCGGGGAACCGCTGCATGGCCAGCCGGATTCGATTTCCGTCACTTTGCCGCCGCTCGGGGCCTTCGTGCTGGTGCCGGAAGGCCGTTAAAAGGGACTGGGATCGTGACTTCAGGATTGCGGCTCAGCCAAGGTCGCCCCTTTCCGTTGGGCGCAAGCCCTGACGGCGATGGCGTGAATTTTGCGCTCTTCTCAGCCAATGCGACACGCGTCGAGCTTTGCCTGTTCGACGACCAGGAACGGGAGACCGGCCGCGTCGATCTGCCGGAAAAGTCGGAAGATGTCTGGTTCGGCTATCTTGCTGGCGCCAAACCCGGCCAGCTTTACGGCTATCGCGTCTATGGCCCGTACGAACCCTTGAGCGGGCACCGCTTCAATCCCAACAAGCTTCTGATTGATCCCTATGCCAAGGAGCTGACGCGGCCGATCGCCTACGATCCACTCCATTGCGGCTTTGATCCCGCCGATCAGCGCTACGATCTGTCCTTCGATACCCGCGATTCCGCATCCGCCGTTCCCAAATGCCGCGTGCTGACGGACGATTTCGATTGGACTGGCGATCAGCACCTGCGGACGCCGCGCTCGCACTCGATTATCTACGAACTGCATCTGCGCGGCTTCACCATGCGCCATCCGGACATCGATCCGTTTGTGCGCGGTACCGCGGCCGCATTATGCTCGCCCGAGGTGATCGGCTATGTGCGCGATCTCGGCGTCACCGCCATCGAGTTGTTGCCGATCCACCCCTTCACCACCACCTCGGTGCAGGCCGAATACGGCCTCAAGGAATATTGGGGCTACAACTCGGTGAACTTCTTCGCCGTTGAGCCGCGCTATCTGGCGTCCGGCGGCGTTGCCGAGTTCCGCAAAATGGTGCGGGCCTATCACGACGCCGGTATCGAGGTGATCCTCGACGTGGTGTTCAATCATTCCGGCGAAGGCAACGAACTCGGCCCAACGCTGTCGTTCCGCGGTATCGACAACGCCTCCTATTATTTGCTCGCCGACAACAAGAGCCGCTACCGCGACATGACCGGCACCGGCAATACGCTGAACCTTGCCCATCCGCGCGTGTTGCAGATGATGATGGATAGCCTGCGCTATTTTGTTGAGCACATGCATGTCGACGGTTTTCGCTTTGACCTGGCGGTAAGCCTGGCGCGCGACGACGGCGAGTTTGATCCCAAGGCGGCGCTGTTTGCCTGCGTGTTGCAAGACCCGGTTCTGGTCAAAACCAAGATGATCGCCGAGCCGTGGGACCTCGGTCCCGGCGGCTATCGTCTCGGCGGGTTTCCGCCACGCTGGAGCGAATGGAACGACCGCTTCCGCAACGACGTGCGCCGGTTCTGGCGCGGCGATGCGCGGGTCGGCGATCTGGCGGCGCGCTTGGCTGGCTCCAGCGATGTCTTCGGTCCCAATCTGCGCCGGCCGACCGCGGGCATCAATTTCATCACCGCGCACGACGGCTTCACGCTGGAAGATCTGGTCAGCTACAATTTCAAGCACAATGCTGCCAATCGTGAGAACAACCGCGACGGTACCGACGAGAACTTTTCCTGGAACAGCGGCGTCGAAGGTCCCACCTCCGATCTCGGCATCGGCACGCGGCGCGAACGCCAAAAGCGCAACTTGCTCGCCACGCTGCTGCTTAGCCAGGGTATGCCGATGCTGCTCGCCGGTGACGAGTTCGGCCGCACCCAAGGGGGCAACAACAACGCCTATTGCCAGGACAACGAAGTAAGTTGGGTCGATTGGGCGAGGCTCGAGGAAAATCGCGATCTCGTCGCTTTTGTGCGGCTGCTGATCCGGTTGCGTCTCGAACATCCGGTGTTCCGCCGCTCCGCCTTCTTCCTCGGCGATCCCGTCGATGGCAGCGAGGTGAAGGATATCGTCTGGCTGACGTCCGAAGGCCAGGAAATGAAGGACGCCGACTGGCACCGCCCGAACAGCAAGGTTTTGGGCGTGCGCTATGCCGCCACTGCGGAAATGGACGTCAAGACCTACACAAGGCGGCTCGATCCGCACTCGTTCCTCCTGCTCGTTAATGCCGGGGAGGAACCCGTTAACTTTGTTCTGCCTAAAATTCCGTTCGACAAGCGCTGGCACTGGATTCTGGACACGGCAGTGGCGGACGGCGAGGCGTCCGGGCGGTTTGCGGCCGGGACGGTGTTCCATCTGGCAGCGCATGCATTGGCCCTGTTCGAAGGCGATGTCTGAAATGGATGCCGACAACGTCCGTAAGCTTGCCGATGCTGCTGGCATCGAAACCCATTATTGGGACAATCACGGCAACCGGCATGACGCCAGCCACGAAACCATCTGCGGTCTCTTGGAGGCCTTCGGCATTGCGGCCGCGACCGACGCTGAGGTCTGGGCTAGTCTCACCGCCTTCTGGCGGGCGCCGTGGATGCAGCTTCTTTCGCCGGTGTTGGCGCTGAGGCAAGACGAACCGGTCGCGATTCCGTTGCGCGCCTGGGAAGAAAACAGTCAGCGCATCATCCAATGGCACCTTGTTCTCGAAGACGGCACAAGGCGCACCGGCACTTGCCGTCTTAGCGACCTTATCCACGACGACATCGCTTATTTCGACAACCGCCGCATCTTCCAGCATCGCTTGCCGCTCGACTCTTTGCCGTGCGGCTATCACACGTTCCGCGTCGAGGGCGAGGAGGCGGCGACCCGCCTGATCGTGGCGCCGCGCCGTTGCTTTATGCCGGAGGGGTTGACGCGCGCCTGGGGGCTGATGGTTCAGCTCTACGCCCTCAAATCGCAGGGCGATTGGGGCATCGGCGATTTTTCGGCGTTGCAGGGGCTGGTCGATCAGGTGGCGGCGGCGGGCGGAGCGGCCATCGGGCTCAATCCGCTACATGCGCTGTTCCTGAACCTGCCGGAGAACGCCAGCCCTTATTCGCCGTGCTCGCGCCTGTTCCGCAATCCACTTTATCTCGACGTCACCGCAGTTCCCGATTTCGCCGAATGCGCTGAAGCGCAGGCGCTGGCCGCCAGTGCCGAATTCGGCCGCGAGATCGAATCCGCGCACGCCAACGCGTTCGTCGCCTATCGCGCCGTGGCGTCGTTGAAGCTGGCGGTCCTCGAACTGCTCTACACCAATTTCCGGGCCACCCATCTGACGGCCAACACCGGACGCGGCATTGCCTTCCGCAGCTTCGTCGCCGAAAAGGGGCACCAGCTCGAAGACTTCGCCACCTTCCAGGCGCTGTCCGAGCATTACGGGCCGCTCGACTGGTCTCAGTGGGCGCCGCAGCACCGTGACGCCAAATCGGAAGCCGTAGTGGCATTCCGCACCACGCGCGCCGACCGCATCGGCTTCTATCAGTACCTGCAATGGTGCTGCGACGAACAATTTTCCGTTGCCGCCGGACGGGCGAAGGCGCGCGGCATGGCGGTCGGGCTCTACAACGATCTTGCCGTCAGTGTCGATGCCTCGAGTGCCGATTATTGGATGCATAGCCAGCAATTTGCCGGTGGCGCGCGGGTGGGTGCTCCGCCCGATCCGTTCAATGAAATGGGCCAGGATTGGGGTTTGGTGCCGCTCAATCCGATCCGCCTGCGCGAGACTGGTTACGCCTATTACCGCGAGATCCTTGCCGCCAACATGCGCCACGCTGGCGCCTTGCGCATCGACCATGTGATGGGGCTGACGCGGCTTTATCTCATTCCGCACGGCGCGAGGCCAACCGAAGGCGCCTATGTCCGTTTTCCGCTCGACGATCTCATCGCCGTTGCCACGCTCGAGAGCCAGCGCAATCAGTGCATGATCATCGGCGAGGACCTCGGCACTGTGCCGGAAGGCTTCCGCGAAAAACTGGCCGCGGCGAACATCTTGTCCAGCCGTGTGCTCTATTTCGAGCGCGGGCAGGCGGGCTACAAGCCGTCAGCCGATTATCCGCGGCTGGCCGCGGTGTCGGTGTCGACCCATGATCTCGCCACCCTCGGCGGTTTCTGGCAGGGCGAAGATTTGGCGGCCAAGGCGCGCCTCGGCCTGTTCAAGACCCCGGACGAGGAAGCTGCCGCCCACGCCGGCCGCATCGAGGACAAGCGTCAGCTCTTGGCAGCGCTTGCCGCCGAAAAGCTCCTGCCGTCAGGCGTTACGCCGGCCGATGCCGGCCATCTGGCCTGGTCGGTAGAATTGACAGCGGCGGTGCATGCCTATCTGTCCCGGTCGCCTTCGACGTTGATGATGGTGCAGCTCGACGACCTCGTCGGCCAGACCCATCAGGCCAATCTGCCGGGCTCGGTCACCGAATACCCCAACTGGCGCCGCCGTCTGGTGCGGGCGCTTGAGGATCTCGGCGCCGATCCCGCGTTCCTGGCGGCCCTGGCCGGGATTGCGGCTGGACGGGTGTAGCCGACGCGTTGCGGGCCCTGACGATTGTTTCTACATTCCCTCTCGCTTGGTCAGCAGGAGATTCGTCATGGAAGGTCTGGAACGGATCGTGCGTGAGCATACCTTCTTCGCCGGCATGAAGCAGGACTACACCGACATCGTGACGGGCTGCGCCAAGAACGTGCGCTTCGAACCCGGCGATTATCTCTTCCATGAAGGCGAGACGGCCGATCAGCTTTATCTGGTGCGCTCGGGGCGCGTGGCGCTGGAGATCGATACCAACGCAGGGCCGGTGACGATCCAGACTGTCGGGGAAAGCGATATCGTCGGCGCCTCCTGGCTGGTGCCGCCTTACCGGCGCGGATTGTCGGCCAAAGCGCTGGAACTGACCCGCGCCATCGCGCTCGACGCCGCCTGCCTGCGCGGCAAGTGCGAGGACAACCACGACCTCGGCTACGAGATGATGAAGCGCTTCATGCCGATCCTGATCCAGCGCCTGCGCGCCGCCCGGCTGCATATTCTGGATGATCGCTGCAACGACTGACGCTTCCTCGTTCGTGCGGCCGCGAAGCACCACCCATAACCAAAAGCACAAAGAAAAACGCCGGCCCGTCGTGAGACGAACCGGCGCTGGAGAGTTCTAGGCGGAAATTTACAGGCCGTGCTTGGCGCGGCTCTCGGCTTCCTGCACCTTGAACTGATTGAAGCGGGGCAGGAACTTGTCCCAATCGATGATGTGCGCGTCGAGTTCCGGCCCGTCGATGCAAGCGTGCTTGCGCACCATCTTGCCGTCGATGATGACCGGCACCATGCAGGCGCCGCACATGCCGGTGGCGTCCACCATGATCGAGTTGAGGCTGACCACAGTCGGGACTTCGTACTTCTTCGTCAGTTCCGACACGGCCTTCATCATCAGCGGCGGGCCGATGGCGATGACTTCGGCGACCTTGCGGCCCTTCGAGGTCTTGCCGTCGTCCATCATCGCTTGCAGCGGCGTCGTGACAAAGCCCTTCATGCCGAAGGTACCGTCATTGGTGCAATAGATGACGTCGAGCTGATCGCCGAATTCGGCCTTCAGGGCATCAACCCGCTCGCCTTCGCCGATCCAGAACAACGCGTCCTTGGTGCGGTAACCGGCAATCAGGGTGACGTGATTGCCGAGCTTCAGATGCGCACGAGCAATCGGGAAGACCGGCGGCAGGCCCAAGCCGCCAGCGCAGAACACGACCGTCTCATTGGCGGCGTATTTGTGCAGGTGAGAGGCCTGACCCAAAGGACCGGCAATGCCTTCCAACGATTCACCGACCTTCATCTTGTTGATCAGGATGGAGCTGGTGCCCATACCCTGAATAACCAGATCGATGGTGCCGGCTTTGGCGTTCCAGTCGGCTAGCGTCAGCGGGATCAGTTCACCTTTGGGATTGGACAGCACGCGGACGAACTGACCGGCTTTGGCCGACTTGGCCACCATTGGCGCCTTGACCGTGATTTCGACGATACCAACGGCGATATCGCGGCGGCCGACGATGGTGTATTTGGTCTGCGCCTTTGTCGTGTAGGCTCCGGCCCTTGCGACCAGATCCTTGATCTCAGCCGCCGTGAACGGGTTTTCCGCGGCGATCTGAATGGCGGCGGATTTGCCGTCACCTGCCGCATTGACCGCAGTGGAGCCGCCGCGGGTGGCATCGCCGCCCGAGTAGACATCCTTCAGCGTCGTTTCCGCGCCATTCTCAACGACCAGCGTGCCCCACTTCGAAGTTTTGATGCGGGGTTCGCTGTCTTTGATGATCGGGTTGGAGTCGTTGCCCAGCGCCATGATCACGAGATCAACCGGGATGGTCTCGGTCTTGCCCGTGGGCACCGGCTTGCGACGGCCCGAAGCATCGGGAGCGCCAAGTTCCATGATGTCGAGCTTGGCATGGCAGACCTTGCTATCGCCACCACTGATGAACTCGGTTGGTCCCCGCAAGACCGACAGAGCGATGCCTTCCTCAAGCGCGTGCGCCAGTTCTTCGACGCGCGCCGGCATCTCTTTTTTGGTCCGGCGGTAGACGATGGTGACGTTCCCGCCCAGCCGCTTGGACGTGCGCGCCGCATCCATCGCGGTGTTGCCACCGCCGATGATGATGACGTTCTTGTCCTTCACGATGGGAAGTGGGGTCTCGTAGTCGTCCATCCGCGCCTGCATGAGATTGACGCGGGTGAGGAACTCATTGGCGCTCATCACGCCGTTGAGGTGCTCGCCCGGGATGTTCATGAAGCGCGGCAGGCCGGCGCCGGTGCCGACAAATATCTTATAAAAACCGGCGTCCTTGAGGTCTTGCAGGGTGGCCGTCTTGCCGACGACGAAGTTCTTGACGAACTTGCCGCCGAGCCGGTTGATCTTGCCGACCACGTTGTCGATCAGCGCATTGGGCAGACGGAATTCGGGAATTCCGTAGCGCAGCACGCCGCCGAGATCGTGGAAGGCTTCGAACACCGTGACCGGATAACCTTCGACCGAGAGCAGATAGGCGTTGATCAGGCCGGCAGGACCGGAACCGACCACCGCGATTGGCGGCTTCTCGGCGCGGACCCACGGCGTGAGGTAGTCTTTCCACTCGGCCTCGTCGATGCCGTTCTGCTCTTCCTCGAGCCGCTGCCGTTCGGGCAGGTACCATTCGATCTGGCCGATTTCGATCGGCCGGCCCGTAATGTTACAGACGCCTTGGCACTGATGCTCTTGCGGGCAGACGCGGCCAGTGACGTTCGGCAGCGGGTTGAGCCCCTCGATCAATTTAAGGGCGTCTTTCACCTTGCCCTGACCGAGAAGGTTGATCATCTCCGGAACGTGGATGACCAACGGGCAGCCACCCTTTTTTTTGCCATTGATGATGTTGCCGAGTTCACAGGGACGGTCCTGGCACTGCTTGTCGCGCAGCACTTCGAGCCAGACGAACAGGTCGACCTCGCGCATGGAGTAACCCAATGCGCGATAGCCGAGATAGCCCGTGGTAACGAGTTCGAAGTCGTGATTGCGCTCATCCGCCGGACGAACGTACGGGTGGATGAAGTTCGCGCTCGGCCAGTCCTTCGACAGACCCTTGAACATCGGGTAGCGGTCGCCAAGGTGCTTGTCGATTGCTTCGATGAACTTACGCTTGAACTTGAGCGGTGCCGCCCAAATGAAGCGCTGCAGGATCGTCGACATGTCGTCGCCGCGCAAGAGGACGTTCCACAGCGCCTTGGTGAAGTCGGCGCCGAGTTCGGCCTGCTTGAACTCCCATGCGATCGCTGCGGTGCCGTCTTGGATGAAGACCTGACGCAGCGACTTGGGGTCGTTGAGGAGACGTTTACGCAAAAGTTGAAGTTGTTTCTGGAAGACCTGGAAGGCTTCCGTGCCTTCCAGTTCTCCGATTTCAGCTTCCGTCGTGTCGAGGGCGTTCGCTACCTGACGGTAACGCGCGAGGTCCTCGCCGACATTGTCTTTGATTACCTCACTGCTCATGAATGATCTCCGCGTCGCAATTGGCGACAACACGCGCCGCCTTGCTCTTCAGTTCCGCCGTCACAGCCACCTTGGCCGCCGCGCCCGGAATCATGTGCGCGACGTCTTTCGGCGAACCGTTGACGACGATTTTGGTCTTCTCGAACAATTCGGGCAGTTGCGTGTAGCAGGTCTTGCAGTTGGTGCACTTGGAGTTGTCTTCGTCCATCGTCACCGCACCGCCGCCGTTTGAAGCCGCTGCCGCAGCCGGAGCCGCCGCAGGTGCCGCACCGCCGAGTGCAATGCCGATACCGCTCGCCGCCGGAGCCTTGGACGAGGCCGCCAGTTCGCTCATCGCACGTGCGATGGAGTCGATGGCGTTCTCGCGGCTGTCGACCGCTTCCTTGTACTGGGACTGCAGCCCTTCGAGTTCAGCCTTGTGGCTGGCGTCGATCTCCTGGATGTCGATGCCGGCCAGGTACTGCAAGGTCCGCCAATATTTGCGGCGTTCCTCGACCAGATGGACCAGCGTTTCCGACACCTGGAGCTTGACTAGGGCCTTCTTGTCGTTGGTGGCATAGACGAACGGCACCTTGCCACCCCGTTCGCCCACCGGGAGCGCCACGTAGTCGGCGATCGGCAGGGCGTCGGCATCGGCCGCCAGCTTCTTGAACTGCTTCTTGAAGCGGGTTTCGCCCCGCGCGAAGTCGGCAGGCGTGAACGGCAGTTCCAAGAGTTTGGTCTCGCCGTTTTCGACGTGCTCGATGGTGAAGGTCGCCCAGTCCTTGGTCAGTTCCGGGTTGCCTTCGAGGCTGAAGCGGCTGTGCAGATCCGTGCCCTTGCTCGGGTCATGGACGAACAGCGGGCTGATGCGGCTGTCGACCGACAGGCGCGCATGCTCCGACGAGGCGTTGTCCGCAATACCCTGCTCACCCTGGCACGGCGTATAGACGTCGAGGAGGGCGGGCGAGTCGTTGTGGTTGATGTAGCCGATCAACGCCTTCAGGAAGTGACCCTGAACCGCGGTGTTCGACTGAACCACATAGACGTTGGGATGGAACGCGGCGATCAAGCCAAGTTCCTTGCGGCTGTCCTGCTTGCCCGAATGGGCAGCACCGAAGCGCGCCAAGTCGGAGTCTTGACCCGTCATCGAGGCCGTGGACGCCTGACCGCCGGTGTTCGAATAGGCACCGGTGTTCAGAACCACAGCTTTGATCGGGGTCGTGGTCGACATGATACGCGACAGGGCGCCGAAGCCGATGTCGTAGGTGGCACCGTCGCCGCCGATGCAGAACACGGTCGGCATCAACGCCAGTTCTTCCTGGGTAAAGTTCGCCCAGGCAAAGGTCCTGAACTGCTTGTCGTGGACGGCCGGATCGTACTCGTCATCGAGTTCGAGCTTGGCGGTACGAAGGGCGATGATGTCTCCCACCGTTTCCGCCGCAATGCCTTCGAAGATGCCCTTGGCGACCGCCGGGTGATCCTGGAACAGGCTGTTCACCCATGGCGTGTTGTAGGGGTTGAACGGGAAGGTCGAGGCATACACGCTCGAGCAACCCGTGGCGTTGGCGATCACCGCCGCGGCCGGACCCTTGCCGCTCGGGCCGGACTCTTGGTTGAAGAGCCGTGTCTCGAGAGTCTTGATGGTCTTTGCGATGCGCTCCTTGCGCGCCGCATCGGCCACAGTGGCCGCTTTGGCGGTGAGCTTCTCGATCAGAGCTTCAAGCTCCTTGATGTGCGTCTTGCGGCGCGCATCGTGGACGGCGTTGTTGGCACTGGTGACGAGGCGGAGTGCCGTCACTTCGCCGCAACCGCGGCAGCCGCCATGGCCGCCTGTCGTGGCGTAGTAGTTGTTGCGGTCCAGCATGAAGCGCTTGATGTCGCCATCGGGACCGGTCGCACCGTCGAAGAAGCGAGCCGGTGTATTGGCCGTACGGCTGAGGAACTCGAAGCGCGACTGCAGGGTGTCGAGCAACTCGTTGTCCTGTTCGCGTTTGACCAGGGCACCGCCGCCGCAGACCTCGATGCATTCCAAACAGCCCGAGCACTTCCACGGATCGACCGTCGCGGAGTAGAGACCGCCCGAACCCGGGTTGGTCTTTTCCATGGCGTCGAAGAACGGACGCGTGCGGGCGACCGGGAACACCGACAGAGCAGCGGCAAGCTTGCCGATGTTCTTCTTGAGGATGGCGTTGTCGCCGGCGACCGCTTCGGCGGCCCCTGCAACGACGTCGGTGAGTGCCGGCGAGTTCTTGACCGCGCGATAAGCGGCGCGGACGGCGTCGGCCAGCGTCGGGATCACAGCCTTGACGGCTTCGATCTGCGCCGGGGCGAGATCGAGCTGTGCAGCGGCAACACTGAGCAGGTCGCGAATGTCGTGAACCGTGTTCGGGATCGCGGCATCGGGGCAGACGAGTGTGCATTCCATGCAGCCCGTGCACAGTTCCGGCTTGTATTCCGGCACCGTGCGGCGGAACAGACCCTTGTCCTTGTTGGCGGCCGTACCGGAGGGCATGAACTGGCCGGTGCCGGGAAGGACCGGGGACTCGCTGATGGTACCGTCGCGGAACGGTTTGGCGACCATTTCGTCGAAGTAGTCGGCATCGAGGAAGTTGGCCGTGGCATCCGGACGGGTCAGACGGCACATTCCGGCGGAAAGTGCGTTAGTCTTGTCGGAGGTCTTCGGCACTTCCTTGTCGGCCGCGACGAATTCCGGCGCGCTGTAGTCGACCTTAACGGTCGCCGCAAAGGCTTCCTTGATGACGGTGAGGTTGCCTTCGACAACCGCAGCACCCTTGGCACCGAACTTGTGCTGGAGGTCCTTGCGGATCTTGTCCAGCATGACGTCATGCGAGGCGCCGCCGACGATGCGGTCGACGTGGCCGCAGATGGCGCCGATGAAGGCGATGCCCATCATGCGGGTTTCGAGTTCCGGCGTCGGCGCGTGCGGTTTGGCAACCTTGAAGCCGTCCAGGATGAAGAACTTGATCTTCTTGTCGCGGATGGTCTTGCGCGCGGTCAGCGGAAGTTCTTTCCAGACTTCGAGCGGATCATGCGCGGACTGCATGATGAAGGTGCCGCCCTCGACGACGCCCTTCAACGGATTGGTATGGGCGAACACCTTGTGGTCCGGCGACACGACGATTTCGACGTCTTCGATTTCGGCGTTCGACTGCAGCACCGCTTCGGGCGACAGCGTGATGTAGTAGTTGGTCGGCGCGCCCGACTTTTCCGAGCCGTATTTCGGCGAGGCCTTGGAGTGCAATTCGAGAACGTTGGCCAGGATGTCGGTGAGAAGCTTGCCGGTGGCCATCGTGCCGTAGCCGCCCACGGAGTGGAAACGGATGCGGAAGGCGCCCTTCGGGAGCAGCGTCGGGTTGGTTTCGGTGTCGAGACCCATCAGTTCGGTCTCGGGATAGGCCGCCCTCAGCTTGGCCTGGAGTTCGGCCATACGCGGGCTGGGGTTCTTGGAGAAGAACTGGCTGCCGAGATAGACCAGCGGCGCGTTCTTGGATTCCATGTTCTTGTAAGCGGCGATCACGTGACGCGGCTGCAGGTCATGGGCGCCAAGGCCGAAGATGGCCGTGGTCAGCTTGGGCAGCTTGTCGAGCGCCGGGATGCCTTCGTTGTGGCCGCCCTGGGCATTGGCGATGCCTTTGAGCAGGGCCGTATTCACGAAGGTGGTCAGCGCGGTGACGTCGGAGCGTTCGAGGATTGTGACGGCCTTCTTGCCCTTCAGCGCCGCAACGACTTCGGCTTCCGGGAACGGCTGCAGCAGCTTGATGCTGATGACGCCGACCTTCTTGCCCTGGCCGCGCAGGTATTTGCAGGCCGCAAGCGCGTCGTCGGTGACCGAGCCCATGCCGAGCAGCACGGTTTCGGCGTCGTCGCAGAAGTAGGTCTTGATCGGGGCATAGTCACGGCCGGTGAGCTTGGAGTATTCGGCCATCGCCTCGCGCACGAACTTCGGCACGTCGCGCACGAAGTGGGTACGGTGATCGGCGGAACCGGCCTGGAAGTCGGGCTGGTTCTGCACCGGGCCGGTCAGGCCGGGATTGTTGACGTCGACGAGCGCGGGAACGCGCTGGCGGGTACCCTTCTCATAAGCATTCTGCCACTGGCGCTTGAAGGCACCGGTGAGTTCTTCGGGGACGAGGTCGGCCGTCTTGGCGATGAGTTTGCCGTCGTTGTCCTTCTCGATCGCAGCGGCGTTCTTGTCGAGGAATTCGACCAGCTTCTTGTAGCTGTCGGGTGCAAAGTCGCCTTCGTGGCTGGCGAGATAACGCTTGAGCTGATAGACGCGGCCTTTGGCGCCGAACAGCATTTCCTGCGCCACGGTCGGGCAGGGGATGCGGCCGGACGGATCGCCCAAGAACTCTTTCAGAAGTTCCTTCTCGGGCATCAGCGTCTCGGACAGCATGTGCGAGGTGGTGAAGCCGTCCATCGCGTTGGCGACGGGGATCAGGCTCATCGCGCTGACCTTGTAGGAGATCGCGGCGAGGTCGGCAGCTTCCTGTGGGTTGGAGCCGAACAGGATCGTGTAGCCCGAGGTCAGCAGCGCATAGACGTCGTCATGGCCGGCCATGACGTTCAGCGAATGCTTGGAGACGACGCGAGCTGCCACCTGCAAAACAAAACCGCCGGCGCGGTGGCCGACCGTGACGTAGTGCGATTCGATGCCGTACAGGATGCCTTGGCTCGACGAGGCGTTGGAGATGTACTTGCCGCCTGTCAGAGTGGCGCCGAGGGCGCCGGACTGGGCGGAGTGTTCGCCTTCGGGCTCGAAGAAGAAGGGATGCTTGCCCCAGACGTTCAAACCGCCTTGGGCCCGGAAGGCTTCGTAGAGTTCGGAAATTTCCGTGGACGGAGTGATCGGATACCCGATAACGCCGCCGCACACATTGCCCATCACTTCGGCTACCGCGCCGTTACCGTGGATTACCGTAGGAATACCAGGATATTTTACGTTCATCTTTATCCGCCCGTTGTTGTTTGCGTCAGTATTGCGCCGGTTTGGCGCACTCTTTTTGTTGGCTAAGGCCGCACCTATGCGAAATCGCGAGAATGCGCTTCGCAATTAGCATTCTGACAACGCCCCCGAACATGATTTGAATCAAGTTTCCTCCCGGGACGCCGACGCTTTTACTTGTACGGCCGAGGGTGCGCATAAACCTGTCCGGATTATTCGCAATGCTACGTATTCACGCAGCGGTGAGGCGCAAAGGCGCACCGGATTGCTCCGTCACCTAAGCGTCATTGGTTGGGGCGCGAATAGCCCCTTGCGCGGCAGAAAATGGCACGAATGTGACCTGTTGGAAGGTTCTGTAAGTGTGCTTCATTCGCATTATATTCCGCGAAAGTGCATAATTGCTGAGCAGTTGTCCTGCGTGAAAGAAACGGTGGCGAGGTCATCGCCATCACCGCCACTCCCGGTCACCGGCAGCCGTCATTTTCTACGCCTGCGGCGCGAATTTGAGGGGGATGCAGGCTGTGGTTTGCGCCTCCGTTTTGGATTCGGCCGCCGGAGCGACACGATAAGCTGCCGCAATGACCAGCTCGTCGCGCTCGCGCCACAAAGTGAGGCCGCGTTCCCGTGCAACAGTACTGCGCCGCAACTGACTAACGCGTAGTTTCTGTTTCGGTGTGCCTTCGCGAAAAATCACTCGGATCAAGGTACCCATCGCGGCTCACGAGCGCTGTTATGTTTTGCGGCAGGATGAAGCGCCAACCCCTCCGCGTACGCCATGCGGATTGGTACTTATTACGTGACGATATGCGGGTATGTGCTAATGCGCGTTTGGTCGCAGGGCGTGGTTTGTGTCAAAACTGCGGCATTATGTGCAAACAATTGATAACGGCCGCCTCAAAGGATTCGAACCGGTGGAAGGAAAATCAACAATGACCGCGAAGTCCTGGCTCGCTTTGCTATGCGGATGGCTGTTGCTCGTTGGCGTAGCGGAGGCTGACCCCAGCGGCGGCGGCAGCTCGGCCATCTATCCGGTGATGAGTCTGTGGGCGCAGGATTACAAGCTGCGTTCCGGAGTCGCAGTGAACTATCAGCCGATCGGATCGGGCGGCGGCATCCGCCAGTCGCTGTCGCGCACGATCGATTTCGGCAACACCGACATACCACTTGCGGCCGCTGATCTTGCGCGCGGCAAGCTGGTGCAGTTTCCGGTCATCTTCATCGCCATCGTGCCGGTGGTGAATCTGCCGGGCGTGGCGCCGGGCGCCCTCACCCTCGACGGACCGACGCTGGCAGATATCTATCTCGGCAAGATCACGCGTTGGGATGCGCCTCAGATCGCGCATCTCAATCCAGGAATGCGTTTGCCAAAAATACCCGTCATTGTGGTGCACCGCTCGGATGCGTCCGGCACGACGTGGCATTTCACGTCCTATCTGGCGGCGGCCAATGCCGGTTGGAAGCGCGCCGCGGGCATTGGGACGGCGGTGGCCTGGCCGATTGGCTCGGCCGCCCAGGGCAATGCCGGGGTTGTGACGGTGCTGGAGCGTACCAAAGGGGCGATCGGCTATGTCGAATACGCCTACGCCCAGCAGAGCCACCTCACCTTCGCCAGCCTCGTCAACCGCGAGGGTACACGCGTGGCGCCTAGCATGATCTCGTTCCGGGCCGCCGCGGCGGTCGCCGATTTCCGCAATCGTCTGTCGCCGATCCCCGCCAATCCGCCGGGGCAGGCGAGTTGGCCACTGACCGCCGCCACCTACATGTTGCTGCACACCGACGCTTCGCCGGAGCTGAACCGGCAGGTCGTCCGCTTCCTCGACTACGCGCTGCATGATGGGCGGGCGCTAGCCGAGCGGTTGAGCTACGTGCCGCTGCCCGAGCCGGTGGTGGGAGAGGTGCAAGGGGTTTGGGCCAAGGAGCTGAAACTTCATCCGTGAGGCTCAGCCGTTACCATCCCCTCAGCCTATCTCGAACTTTTCCGCCCCCGGCGCTTCACACCGGGCTGGTTTGGGTTCTACGGTGCCTGCTTCATTCCCGTTTTTCGCGTTTTTGAACGGAAACCCGGTGTTCCCTTTTCCTGAAAGCGTTTTAGGAGCTTGTCCATGACTCGAGGTGCATTCGAACGGCTCGCCGCGGCAGTGCTGATTCTTTTGGCGGTTGGGGGCCCCGCCGAGGCCCGTCACCACCACCACCGCGCCACCAAGCCTGCTGCCACGGCGCCGGCGAAAGAGACCGGCGATCAGACCGTGCTCCGGGCCAAGCTTGGTAATGGATTGCGTGTAATTATTGTTCGCAACACTTTGGCGCCAGTGGTTGCGACCTCGATCAATTACCTGGCTGGCTCCGACGAGACCCCTGCGGGTTTTCCCGGCACCGCCCACGCCCTTGAGCACATGATGTTCCGCGGCAGTCCCGGCCTCTCGGCCGACCAGCTCGCCAATATCGGCGCCATGATGGGCGGCGACTTCAACGCCAACACCCGCGGCAACCTTACCCAGTATCTCTACACGGTACCGGCGGAAGACGTCGACGTAGCGCTCAATATTGAAGCCTTGCGCATGAAGGGCATCGATTCCACCGAAGCCGAATGGACCAAGGAGCGCGGCGCCATCGAGCAGGAAGTGGCGCAGGACCAGTCGGCTCCCAGCTACAAGCTGTATGAGCGCCTCCGCTCGGAACTGTTCGCCGGCACGCCCTATGAGCACGATGCGCTCGGCACCCGGCCCTCGTTCGACAAGACCACCGGCGCCGATCTCAAAGACTTCCATAAGAAGTGGTACGCGCCCAACAACGCGATCTTGGTCCTGGTCGGCAATGTCGATCCGGAAAAAACTCTGGCCAAGATTAAGGCGCTGTTCGGACCGATCCCGCGCCACGCTTTACCGGCGCGCGCGAAAATCGACTTTAAGCCAGTGAAACCGGCGATTTTCACCATCGATTCCGATTATCCCAACTACACTCGCGTCATCGCGATGCGCTTCCCCGGCCTCAAGTCGAAAGACTATCCGGCGCTGGAAGTGCTGGTGGATGTGCTGTCGAGCCGCCGTTTCGAGCTTTACGGCTTGGTCGCTCAAGGCAAAGCGCTCGGCACCGAATTTGCGCTCGAGCCGCTGGAGAAGGCGTCCATTGCCTATGCTGCGGTGAGCTATGCGCCCGGCGCCGACGGCAATGCGCTGGAAGCGCAAGTCCGCGCGATCCTTGAGAAGGTGGCGAAGGATGGCGTGTCGCCGGAACTCGTCGACGCCGCCAAGCTGCAGGAACGCCGTGCCACCGAACTGCAGAAGAACTCGATCGCCGATCTCGCGTCGGTGTGGTCCGATGCGGTGGCGCTGTACGGGCTTTCCTCGCCGGATGAAGACCTGAAGCGCATCGAGAAAGTCACGGTTGCCGACGTCAACCGCGTCGCCCGCGAATATCTCAAACTCGACGCGTCGATCTCGGGCCTGCTCCTGCCCAAGGGTTCGGGCAAGCCGGTGGCGTCCTCGGGCGGTGGCGGTGGCATGGAGAAGATCAGTCTCGGTGAGGTCAAGCCGACGGCGCTGCCCGCTTGGGCGGAGGCTGCCGTGAACCGTCTCGACATTCCTGCCACCACGCTGGCGCCGGTGGTGACCACGTTACCCAACGGCCTTCGCTTGATCGTTCAGCCCACCAAAGTGAGCGATACGATCAATGTCTACGGCCATATCCGTAACCGCGCCGAGACCGAAACCGCACCGGGCAAGGACGGTGTCACCTTCGTGCTCGGCACACTGTTCAACTTCGGCACCGAAAAACACGACCGCCTCGCGTTCGAAAAGGCGCTTGATGCCATCGGTGCCCAGGAGCGCGCCGGCACCGATTTTTCGCTGCATGTCTTGGCCGAGGATTTCGACCGCGGCGTCGAACTTCTAGCCGAGCACGAGTTGTCGCCCGCGCTGCCGCAAGCAGCGCTGACGGCGGTTCTGCCGCAACTCGCCCAGTCAGTGGAATCGCGTAACCACACGCCGGGCTATCTCGCCCAGCGCGCGATGATTGAGGCCCTGTTCCTGCCGGATGATCCGTCGCGACGCGAGGCAAGCGGGGCCACGGTGATCGGGATCAAGCGCGACGACGTGCTGGCCTATTACAAAACCGTGTTCCGTCCCGACATGACCACCATCGTGGTGATCGGCAACGTCACGCCGGAAAAGGCCAAAGAGGTGATCGAAAAGCACTTCGGTGCGTGGGTTGCGGAAGGCCCGAAACCGCCGGTCGATCTGCCGCTGCCGCCGCTCAACAAGCCAAGCATCATCGCCGTGCCCGACGATAGCCGGGTGCAGGATAATGTCCTTTTGGCGCAGAATCTGACGCTGGCACGGACCAATCCTGACTATTACGCGCTGGCGCTTGGCAATCAGGTGCTCGGCGGCGGTTTCTATTCCACTCGCTTGTCGATTGATCTGAGGAAAAACGCCGGACTGGTCTATTCGGTTGGCTCGTCGCTGTCCGCGGGGCGCACGCGCGGCAACTACTATGTGCAATACGCCAGCGATCCCGAGAACGTCGGCAAGGCCGCGGCCATCGTCGTGCAGAACCTGAAGACAATGCAGGAAAAACCTGTGCCGCAGGACGAACTCGATCGCGTCAAGGCGATGGTGCTGCGCCAGCTGCCGCTTGGCGAAGATAGCGTCGACGACATCGCCCGCGGCTTCCTTGACCGCGCCGAATACGACCTGCCGCTTGATGAACCGACGCTCGCCGCCAAGAAATACGTCGCGTTGACGGCGGCAGAAGTGCAGGCGGCCTTCGCCAAATGGATCCGCCCTGGCGATCTGGTGCGCATCACGCAAGGACCGGCGCCGAAGTAAGGCGACTGGGGAGTAGCGAATAGGGGCTTGACGGAGAAAACTGTCGAGCCCCTTTTCTATTCGCTATTCCGGCATTGTGGCGCAAACGCCACTGGAAAATTTACGATCCGCTGCCTAAGGAAATGCTCAAGGCCGAATTTAAGCGCAAGAATATGACTTACGCCGATTTGGTCGCCGCCCTGGGCAAGATCAGAATCGAGGAAGCCGAGGTCAACATCCACAACAAGATCGCCAGGGGCGGGTTTGCGGCGATGCTTCTGATCCAGTGTCTCAAGGCGGTGGGGGTGAAGGAGCTCAGGCTGTAGGCATTCCCGCAAGTTCAGCCATCAGCATGTTGCGCAGGCGGCGCAGTTCCGCCCGTAACTTTTCCCCTTCATCGAAATCTCTTTGTTCGTTCGCGTCACCAACGGCTGCACAATATTGTAGAAAGTCTCTTCGCAATTGGTTGATCCTGTTATCAACCCAGACCGGATCAACCGATTCTTCGAGGGCTTTATAGTTTGTGAGAAAGGCGCCGTCATTCTGGGCAAACGTGAAGCCGTATCGTTCTGCCCGTTCGGATAAAAACCTAACCAATCCTGCCAGTTTCAGTGCGCTTTCTGTCACGAGCTTGTTTGGTTTGGCGGCGTCAGGAAACAAGAAAAGTGGCTTCTCCCCTATTGCCTCAGCGTAACGCCGCAACTCTGCCACCGAAATTGGCAGTGTTTCGCTAATAGGGTTTATTGAATTGGGTGATGTGTCCCGAAACCCCTGAATCTCTATTTCGAAAACCGCGGCCTCCATCCCCTTGAGTGATGGGGAAAGTTTTTTCTTCAGAAGAGCCCGCCTAAGTTTTTCATATGCGAAATTTACTTCTCCAACGGCCTTCTCGACGGAGCCATCTGGTTCTCGGTCACACCAAAGAAACGCGATTTGTCCAAGTTGTAGTGGATCGAGTTCAATCCATTTGCTGAGGCTTGGCTTATCCAAACAAGCCTTGCTCTTGTGTGCTGATATTTCTTCCTGTTGTTTGGCGTAAATCCGCGAGGGTGCCAGAAACCAGAAGATGAGAAACACCAAGCCGGCCACGCCAAGTGGTCCAATAATGCAGCCAGCGACCGTCTGGGCGATCTGCTCTGTCATGGCGTCGCCTTTCGGCGCAAGCCAGCCAAGTGCAATGGCGGCACCGGCAAGAGCGGCGCCGCTACTTTTGAGATGGTCTTTCCCAAACCCTTGAAAGTCGAGAGCGGCTTTGAACAGTCTCGCTCGCTGGTATTGGAGATAATTGCGCATTCCAGATTCCTCCCACGAGTCTCCGGCCTCGCCAAGATGGCAAGGCGTGAGAACGACTCGCGGGTGGTGGGGATTTGCGCCCCTATGAGGGTGCCGCTCATAGCGTGCCCCCATGTGGGGTAAACTCGGCCGATTCTAAAGGGGTTTTACAATGATCGGACCGGCAGAACTCAGCGCGGGAATTACCAGCCTCCGCTTCGCCTTCGATATCGCTAAGGGACTGAAAGATATTGCGGATGCGACCGAGCGTAACGCGAAGATTATGGAGCTTCAGGGCGCCATCATGGACGCCCAGGCTGGTGCAATCGAGGCCCAACAAGCGCATGCGACGGACGTTAGGCACATTGCAGACCTTGAAGCAGAAATTACTCACCTTAAAACATGGGATGGCGAGAAAGAGCGCTACGAGCTTAAAGCAATTGGAAGCGGTGCCTTTGTGTATGCCCTGAAGCCAGATGTGGCGGCGGGAGAACCATCACATTGGCTTTGCCCAAACTGCTACCAGAAGCGCGAGAAGCGCATCCTCCAGGCGGACGCCCCCCCCATGTACGCCGACGACAGATACTGGAAATGTCCGGCATGTTGCGCTCGGATTACAGCCCCGTTTATGAGCGGACCAATTTTTCCTTTGGTGGGATAGTCTCATCTACCTGTACTCCCCTGAGGGAGTTGCGGGGCGGATGTAGGAATTACGCCAGCGCGCGCAAGGGCTTGACCGGAGGCGTTTGCGCCATAATACCGCGCTATTCGCTATTCGCTATTCGCTATTCGCGGACGCGCACCTTCATCCCGCTCCGCCCCGCTTCCAGCATGGCATCGACCAGGTGATGCACTTTCAGCGCTTCGCGAGCGGTGACGCGCGGTGCGCGCTTCGTTGCGATGGCGTCGAGGAAATCGGTCCAGGCGGCGAGATGCAAATCGTGCGGGAAGGCCATGGGATCGGCACCGCCGCCGCAAGTATCCAACGGCGGTGAAAATTCCTCACGGGTGCCGTCATAGAAGCGCGCCGCAAAGCCGTAGCCCGACAGCACCGCGGTGCCATTTGTACCGATGAATTCGATCTTTTCGGCATCGCCGGGATAATTGGCCGTCGTCGCTTCGATAACGCCGAGGGCGCCATTGGTGTAGCGCACCGCTGAGGCCGCGTAGTCTTCGGTTTCCATGCGATGCACCGGCGTCGTGGTCGCGAAGCCGCAAACTTCGGCCACGGGACCGGCCAAACTCAGCATCAGATCGAGAACGTGAATGCCTTGAGTGATCAGAACGCCGCCGCCGTCGCGGGCCAGCGTGCCGCGCCCCGGCTCGTCGTAATAGCTTTGCGGCCGCCACCACGGAATCCGCGTCGAGCATGACACGATCCGCCCCAGCCGCCCGCTCGCCAGCAGGGCGGCCAACTTTTCCGCCGCTGGTTTGAAGCGATGCTGCAACATCACCGCGATGGTGATGCCCGCCTTTTCGCCTGCCGCCACAATGGCCTGCGCGCGCGCCGTGGTGATGTCGAGCGGCTTTTCCAGCAGGATGTGTTTGCCGGCCGCGGCGAATTTTTCCACCAACTCCAAATGGGTGTTGGGCGGGGTCAGAATTCCCACTGCGCCAATCGACGAATCGGCGACCAGCTCCTCGATGTCGGCGGTGGTGGGGAAGGGGAACTTGGCGGCGAACGCCGCGCGCCGGGCGGCCGTAGGACTGAAAGCCACAACCGCGACGCCAAGGTCAACAAGGCTTTTGGCATGGGGCGTCACCGCCATGCCAAGACCGATCAACCCGATTTTGCTCACTTTTCTTTCATCAAGCTCATCAGGAAGCTGCGCAGCTTCGGCACCGCCCCAATCAGAAAACCAAACGCTAGGCCCCCAATCAGCACCTTGGTGGGGTTCTTGCCAATGTAGCCGAAGGCGCTTTCGCCCAGGATGCGGCCGATCTCCAGCCCAATCCGGGCGGTGGCGGGACCTTTTGCTTCCGCCTCACGGCGCGCTTTGCGCTCGGCAGCACGCGCGATCGCCGATCCGACCGCCAGGACAATCCAGGCCACAACCAGCAGGATCGCCGCTGAGGCCAGCGCCGCAAGCCACGGCGCCCATACGATTTTCAGGCCCTCATAGAGCGCCAGGCAAAGAAAGGCGCCGGTCGCAACCAGGAAGACCGCGGCGACCAATGCCGCCACGGCCACAATCGCGATGCGAATGAGCTTCGCTTGCATGAAGCTCAGCGGCGGCCAAACAACAGGCCGGCCAAAAGGCCGATGCCGAAGGCGGCAACCACAGCGGTCACTGGATCTTCGTGGATCTTCTGCTTGACGCCTTCGAACTTCTCCTTGGCGTCCGTCCAGGTGTCCTCGGCCGTCGCTTCGAGACGGGCCTTGGCTTCTTGACCACGCTGGCGCACGAGATCCGACAGGGTCTCGGCGATGTGCGTGAAGCCGGCCTTCAACTCGCCGACGTCATCCGACAGCTTCTTAACGTCTTCGTTTGCCATGGCAGTTCCATCCTAGAGTTCTGGATGCAGGAGGGTTCCACATCCGCTTGAATTCCTAATCCCTACTCTGTGGCAACATATTGCCGCAGGGCAAGCCCGTGTGGCGATTTCGTCTGTGGGTACTCGCCGTCACGCTTGGCCACTCTCATACGGGAAAATGCGGTTCAAATACAGGATGAACCGGAGTCTTACCGGCACCGGAACGGGACTATTTTGATATTGCGCAATGCGTTCAGCGCCTCCGGCTTCCACAACTGAGGCCCCCACAACAAGGGATACGCCAAGGCGCACGCCGAGGGAGCAGAGGCCATGCAGCACGCGTTGATCATCGCCCACCCCAATCCCCGTAGTTTCGTCGCCTCGCTGGCGGTGGCCTATGCGGAGGCCGCGGCGGCGCTCGGCCATAAAACAATCATGCGCGATCTCTATGGTATGGCGTTCGATCCTTGCCTGAAGGCCGATGAAATTCCGTCCGCCGCGGGCTTCGCGCCGCGGCCCGATGTGGTGGCCGAGCGCCTTCTGCTCGCCGATACCGACGTCTTCGCGCTGTTTTATCCGTTCTGGCTCAATGCGCCGCCGGCCATGCTGAAAGGCTATCTCGATCGCGTCTTCGGCTTCGGCTTTGCCTATGGAAGGGGCAACGCCGGCAATGAGCCTTTGCTGACAGGCCGCAAGCTGATCAGTTTTACGGCCTCCGGTGCGCCCTCCGAATGGGTTCGTAAGACCGGCGCCTGGGAGGCGCTGCGAACGCTGTTTGACGAACATGTGTCCGCAGTCTGCGGCTTCGCGGTTGTCGACCACGTGCATTTTGGCAGCGTGGTCCCGGGGATTCGTGGTGATGTTGTGGCACGCCACCAAGCGGCCGTGCGCGAGGCCGTGGCGAGACAATTCGGCCCACATTGAATTACTGGCAATGAAAGGGTCACAGGTTTAACAGGACCCAAATTCCAAAGAGGCGGACGCATGTCGATACGCAATCTTGATGCACTTTTTCACCCCAAGAGCATTGCTCTGATCGGTGCCAGCACGAAGCCGAAATCGGTCGGCGCTGTGTTGGCTTCCAACCTGCTCACTGGCGGCTTCAACGGCCCCATCATGCCGGTCAATCCGAAGGCGCAATCGATCAACGGCGTGCTCGCCTATAAGGACGTCGCCAGCCTGCCGATCACGCCTGATCTGGCGTGCATTGCGACTCCGCCGAAGACCATTCCGGGCATCATCGAAGATCTCGGCAAGCGCGGCACCCGCGCCGCGGTGGTGATCACCGCCGGTCTGCGCGACCAGAAGGCGCCCGACGGCAATACGATCGAGTATCACATGCTCGTCGCCGCCAAGAAGTACGGTCTTCGCATTGCCGGTCCGAACTGCATCGGCATCATCTCGACCCCGGCTGGCGTCAACGCCTCATTCGCCGAAGCCAAGCCCGAGAAAGGCCGTGTCGCCTTCGTCGCGCAATCGGGCGCACTCGTCGCCACCATGCTCGACTGGGCCATCAACAAGGGCGTCGGCTTCAGCCACCTCGTTTCGATGGGCGACCAGGCCGATGCCGATTTCGGCGACATGCTCGACTACATGGCGCAGGACCCGGACACCGACGCCATCGTACTTTATATCGAAGCGGCCGGTCACAAGAACGGCTTCACCCCGCGCAAGTTCATCTCGGCGGCGCGCGCCTGCGCCCGCATCAAGCCGGTCATCGCCATCAAGGCTGGCCGCTCGGCGGCAGCGGCCAAGGCCGCGTCTTCGCACACCGGTGCGCTCGCCGGTGCCGACGGCGTCTATGATGCGGTCTTCAACCGTTGCGGCATTCTGCGTGCTCGCGATCTCGACGAAATCTTCGACGCCATCGAGACGCTGTCCAAGCCGGCCCGCGTCACCGGCGAACGCCTGCTCATTGTCACCAACGGCGGCGGTGCCGGCGTGATGGCGGTGGACAAGCTGTCGGATCTCGGCGGCAATCTGGTCGACCTGTCGGAAGCAACCATCAAGCAGATCGACGCGGTCTGCCCGCCGACGTGGTCGCGTGGCAACCCGGTCGACATCATCGGCGATGCCCCCGGCAAGCGCTTCTACGACACCATGAAAATCTGCAACGAAGTGCCGGATGTCGATGGCGCTGTCGTTCTCTATTGCCCGACCGCCGTGGCTTCGAGCCTGGAAGGCGCCGAGGCGGTGGTGGAAGCCATGAAGGGCTGCACCCGTCCGATCTTCACCAACTGGCTGGGCTCGTCGCCCGAAACCCAGAAAGCCCGCAAGGCGTTCCGCGATGGTGGCATCCCGACCTACGAGACACCGGAAAAGGCGATCCGCGCCTTCATGCATCTGGCGCATTTCTCGCGCATCCAGAACTTGTTGATGGAAGTGCCGCCGTCCAAGGGCGAAAACTTCGTTCCGGATGAGAAGAAGGCCAAGGCGATCGTCGACAAGGCGATGAGCGAAAAGCAGCTTTGGCTCGATGCGGTCTCGCTGTCCGACCTCTTCGCCTGCTATCAGATCCCGATCGCCCGCTCCAAGGCCGCCAAGACGCCGGCCGATGTTGCCAAGATCTCGGCCGACTGGAAGTCGCCGATCGTAATCAAGATCATGTCGCCCGACATCACCCACAAGTCGGATGTCGGCGGCGTCAAGCTGAATCTGGAAACTCCGGAAGAGGCCAAAGCGGCGGCCGAAGCGATGCTCGTCACCATCGCCAAGAACTGCCCCAAGGCCAAGCTCGACGGCTTCCTGGTACAGGAAATGATCAAGCGTCCGCGCGCCTATGAACTGATCTGCGGCGTGGCGGTTGACTCGACCTTTGGCCCTTACCTGTTGTTCGGTCAGGGCGGTGTGTCGGTGGAAGTGGTGGCCGATAGCGCCATGGCGATGGCGCCGATCAACACGACGCTTGCCATGGACATGATCACCCACACCCGCATCTACAAGCAGCTCAAGGGCTTCCGCGACCGTCCGCCAGCGGCGATCAACGATGTCGCCGACGTTCTGGTGCGCGTCTCCAAGCTGATCTGCGACTTCCCGGAGATCAAGGAACTCGACATCAACCCGCTGCTCGCCGACGAAAAGGGCGTGGTTGCGGTCGATGCCCGCATCAAGCTTGGTGAGCCGGTTCCTGGTGCGCGCGATGGTCGTCTGGCCATCAAGCCCTATCCCAAGGAGCTTGAGGCACATGAAGCGGTCAGCGGCGCCGGCGAGTTCTTCGTTCGCCCGGTCCGTCCCGAAGACTACAAGATATTCACTGAGTTCTTCGGCAAGCTGGCGTCGGAAGACGTCCGGCTGCGCTTCTTCTCGCCGCTGCGGACCTTGCCGACGAGCCTGCTCAGTCGCCTGACGCACATCGACTATGACCGCGACATGGCGTTCGTGATGTTCAACGACAAGAACGAGCTGGTTGGTATTGCTAACTTCTCAGCCGATCCGAACAAGGAGAAGTCGGAATACGCGGTCCTGATCCGCTCCGACCTCAAGGGGCATGGTCTCGGCACGGCGCTGATGAATCGCATCGTCGACTACGCCAAGTCCTACGGCGTCAAGGAAATCCACGGCGACGTCCTGGTCGAGAACTCGATGATGCTGGCCCTGTGCAAGGACCTCGGCTTCAAGGTTGTGCCGGTTCCGGGCTCGCCCGAGCTGGTAGTGACGTCGCTCACGTTCTGATATTTCCGTAATTTAAGTAAGGACATATCGGAAATTACATACGGGGGGTGGCTCTTTACAGAGAGCCGCCCCCTGGCGCTATTGTGGGCCCTGCGACGGTGAAGCACATACCCGCCGCGCAAGGTGATCCGCGTGCAACGCAGACTGGCAGAAGGCGCCTTCGATACGCCCGGTGAGACCGCAAGGCCGGCGGCGTGCGAGCATGGTTGCCGTTTTTTCGCCGATACCGGCTGCATCTCCAAAGCCGATATGGATGCGCACGGCGTGACCGTCCATTTCACGCGCAACGAGACGATTTTCACCAAGGGCGACGAGGCGCGCTACTCCTACCGGGTGGTCGAAGGTGCCGTGCGCCTGTCGCGCATTTTCGCCGATGGCCGCCGCCAGATCGTCAACTTTTTCCTGCCCGACGAGACCTTCGGCATCGAGTTGTCGGACGAATATTCCGCCAGCGCCGAGGCGGTTGGCGATGTTGTCGCTTTGCGCTGCCCGCGGCTCTGCATCGCCCAGCTCACTGAGGGCGATCCCGATATCAGCCAGAAGCGGCTCGCCATGTTCTCGAAAAGCCTCGCCGCTGCCGAGCGCCATGTGGCGATGCTCGGCCACCAAAGTGCCAAAGAGCGGGTCGCGTCCTTCTTCATGGCGCTCGAAATGGAACGGCGCACCGACAATCAGCACACGCTCGATCTGCCGCTTTCCCGCCAGGACATCGCCGATTATCTCGGGCTCACCATCGAGACCACCTGTCGCGCGCTGTCGGAGCTCAAGCGCCAGAACATCATCACCACGCCCAGCCGGCGCCGCATTGTCATCCGCGATCTGCCGGGCCTTGCCGCGATTGCCGAAGGCGGTGGGGAATAACCCCTCTATAATTGACAGTTCTCAATGCCAGAGCGGCGTGGAACGGATTTCCTGCTCGTTCTGGAGGTCTTCCGGGGAGGGAAGCCATGGCGTTTGTCAAAATAATTGTGCCGGTTGCCGGTGTTGCCCGCGATCGCTTCGCACTGGCCACGGCTTTTGCCGCCGCGGCGCCGTTCAATGCCCATGTGGTGGCGATGTTTGTGCATGCCGACCCGCGCGAGAACGTGCCTTATGGCGAGCTGCCGCTGTCACCCGACATCGTCCAGGATTTGATCGATACTGCCGCCGATCTCGAAAAGGCCTCAAGCAAGGCGGCGCGCTCGACGCTTGCCTCAATGGCGGCTGAGGCCGGTCTTCGCATCGTTGCCAAGCCGGAACGCGCCGATACCGTAACGGTTTCCTACGAGGAAATTCGCGAGCACCTGCCGCGCGCGCTCGATAAGGCGGCCCGGCTTTGCGATCTCGTGGTCTTCCCGCCAATCCGCGAAACCGACGAGCCCGAGGTCCAGGACGCCTTCGTCCGTACCCTGACGAAAGTCGGCCGCCCGGTCCTGCTCTCGGCCGAACACATGCCCGAAACGGTGGGCCGCCGTGTTGCCGTCGGCTGGGACGGCTCGATCGTGTCGGCTCATGCTCTGACCGCAGCGCTGCCGTTCCTGACCCGCGCCGAGAAAATCGAAATTCTCACCGTCCAGAACGGGGCGCTGCCGGGCAACGGCTCCGATGTGGCGGCCTATCTCGCCTTACACGGCCTCAAATGCGAGACCCGCATCCTGCCGCGCGGCGATGCCTCTACCGCCGAGGTTCTGCTCGATACCGCCGCCAATCAGGGCTTCGATCTTCTGGTCGCCGGCGGCTACGGCCACAGCCAGATCGTCGAATCGATCTTCGGCGGGGTGACCGACCACATCGTTTCGCACCCGATGATTCCGGTGCTGATGATGCATTAATCTGTCGTCACAGACCGGTGATGCGAGGCAACGCGGTGGCCGATAGCAAGTTGGAATTTTATCGTCATAAGGTTGCGCAGCAGAGGCATCTACGCCTTCCGGCCTTCTCGACCATAGCGAGACATACAGCACCAATTCTCGCAATATTGGATACACCTGGAAATTCGGGGGCTGAACGTTCCGGGTTCTGTAGCCATGAAAATGAGGATCCAACCGCAAGGCGCACAAAACGCATCATCGAAAAAATCGGTATTCAGCCTTGCGACATTGTTTTTTGGAACTTTTTTGCAGCATACAAAGCACGACATACGCAGCGCTCAGTCTGGGCCCTTCATATGTCGGAACTGATAGGAATATTGCCGAATTTAAAGGTTGCTATTGTGTTTGGCGATCACGCTTGGCGCGGAATGCGCGATGTCGAACTACCACCAACCGTCATTCTCATTGGCGCTCCGCATCCGTCAAATCGATCCTGTAATGCAAATCCTGACGCAGAACGCGCGATTTTCCGTGCTTGGGAAAGAGCAAAGTTCTGCCTAACTAAGCAGCCTTCCGCATCCGCCGCTTGACCCGCTTGCGAGGCACCGCGCTAGCTGTGAGCGAAATGCCGAGCGCATCGAAAACGCGCAGCATGGTGGCGAACTCCGGGTTTCCCGCCGTTCCCAAGGCGCGGTAAAGGCTTTCGCGGTTCAGACCGGCCGCCTTGGCAATCTCGCCCATGCCGCGGGCGCGCGCGACGACGCCGACCGCATCGCGCACAGTGGCCGCATCGCCGGTCTCAAACGCCGCGGTGATAAATTCGGCCTGGGCCTCCGGCGTCGTCAGGAATTCGGCGGCATCGAAGCGGGTCGTCTTGTCCATGGTCACGCCTCTAACTCGGCAGCGAGCCATTCAGCGAAATTCGTAGTTTGGCAGATTTCGATCATTGGTCGAATTGTAGCCTATAGGCGACAAATTGCAAGGCAAAAAGCGGTCCAATGGCCCTTTCTCTCCGTAGTGATGTTTCGGCCGCGTTGCCGCATGGGCTTGAAACGGCGTCATCCCGTCCCCACATCTGCGTCGCTGTTTGACACCGCCCGAAGAAAGTGAATCTGCAACGCAATCGCATAACTTGCGGTGCACAATTTAGAGCGATTCGAATTAGATTCCGGAAATCCCGCGCCTGTCGAGGGCCCCCTCCCTCCCCCCCTTTTCGCCGATTCCTCAAATCAAAGATCAAGATCATGGGGTTTTGGCTACCGGGACCTCCAGACCTGGTACCCGCCCACCGGTCTTTTCCACGACCCGACCGCCAAACAAGTATCGGGCATCGGTTTTTTGTTGCATTGCGGCATAGGCCCGGGCTTTGCTCCCCGCAAAGGACCCCAACGCTATGTCCCCCAGCCTGCAACTCGACAGCCACCAGACCATCCGCCTCCTCGGCCGGCTTCTCGGCATCGTCATCAAGGAACAGTACGGCACCGGCGAGGCCGAGCTGAAGCGTGGCCAGCACGACCTCGATCTGGTCGAACAGATCCGCCGCCAATCGGTCGGCGAGCACCGCAGCGGCGTCGGCGAAGTTCCGCTCGACCGCAGTCTGTTCGAACTCGATCCGCGCGAAGTGGCGCTTCTGATCCGCGCCTTCTCGATTTTCTCCCAGCTTGCCAATATCGCCGACGATCACTGGATCCGGTCGGAAAAAGGCCCTGGTGCCTTGCAGCAGCTGGAGCATCACATGCGGGTCAGCGCCAAGCAGGCGAACACCTATCTTTCCCAGGCCCTGATCTCGCCGGTGATCACTGCTCACCCGACCGAAGTGCGGCGCAAATCGATCCTCGATCGCGAGGCCGACATCGCCCATCTGCTCGAGCGGCTTGACGACGCCAATCTCCACGAAGGCGAAGACGCCGAGATCGAAGCCGAGCTCAAGCGCGACATCCGCACCTTGTGGCAGACGCGCATGTTCCGCGCCGTGCGTATCCACGTCACCGACGAGATCGAGAACGCCATCGCGGTGTTCGCCCGCACCTTTGTGACGCAGCTTCCGCTGGTCAAGCGCCGTATTGCCAAGCTTTATGGGCTGGGTGGGCCGGTGGTGCCGTATATGCGGCCCGGCTCCTGGGTCGGCGGCGACCGCGACGGCAATCCCTTTGTCACGGCCCAGACGCTCGATTATGCGGTGCGCCGCCAAGCCGAGGTGATGCTCGATCACTATCTCAGCGAAGTGAACACGCTCGGCAGCGAGCTGTCGCTGTCGGAGGAATTCGCCGGCACCAGTGTGGCGCTCAAAGCTTTGGCCGCCGCCCCGGAGTACGTCTCGCGCCAGCAGGTCGACGAACCCTATCGGCGGGCGCTGGTCACTTGCTATTCGCGGCTGGCCGCCACCCGTAAGGTGCTGTGCGGCCGCGGTCCAACGCTGGCGCCGCGCTGGGAGGCGGAGCCTTACGAAAAACCCGAGGAATTTGCTGCCGATCTCGGCGTCATCGTCGATTCGCTTAAGGAAAACGGCGACGACGATCTCATCGACGGCCGTCTTCACACGCTGCAGGAGGCGGTTGGTGCCTTCGGCTTTCACCTCGCCACTATGGATTTGCGCCAGAACTCGGCGGTGCACGAACGGGTGGTGGACGAACTTCTCACTAGTGCCGGCGTGGTGCCGTCCTATAGCGCGCTCAGCGAAAAGGAGCGCGTCGCACTTCTGCTCAAGGAGTTGTCAGGCCCACGGCTGTTGCGCTCGCCCTACCGGACCTATTCGGAGGAAACCTCCAGCGAACTTGAAATCGGCGACAAGGCAGCCGATCTGTGCCGCCGCTTCGGCGACAGTGCGATCACCAATTACGTCATCTCGCACACCGAGAGCATTTCCGATTTCCTCGAAACCGCGATCGTGATGAAGGAGACGGGCCTGTTCACGCCGGGCGAACGCCCCCGAGCGGCGCTGCGCATCGTCCCGCTGTTCGAAACCATTCACGATCTTCGCGCCAGCGACGATATCATGCGCGCTTGGCTCGACATGCCGTTCGTCCGGGCGCTCGTCGAAAGCCAGGGCGCCATCCAGGAAGCAATGATCGGCTATTCCGATTCCAACAAGGACGGCGGCTATCTCACCTCGAACTGGGAAATCCGCACGTCCATCGCGCGGCTGACGTATCTCGCCGCTGCGCGCGGCATCAAGATGCGCTTCTTCCACGGCCGCGGCGGCGCGGTGGGCCGCGGCGGCGGCTCCAGCTTCGACGCCATCCGGGCGCTGCCCTGCAACGCTTCGGCGTCTGGCATCCGCATCACCGAACAGGGCGAAGTGGTGGCCTCAAAATACGGCGACCCGGAACTCGGCCGCCGCAACCTCGAGACCATCATCGTTGCGGCGATGTTGTCGGAGCTCAATCACGACACCGATGCCGCCGACGGTGAGGCGGCCATCCTCTTGTCGATGATGAGCGATGTGGCGTTTAAGTCCTATCGCGCGCTGGTTTACGAAACGAAAGGCTTCGACACCTATTTCCGCGAGTCGACGCCGTTGCCGGAAATCTCCAACCTCAAGATCGGCTCGCGCCCGGCCTCGCGCACCGCGTCCGAGCGGATCGAGGATTTGCGCGCTATCCCGTGGGTGTTCTCATGGGCGCAAGCGCGCGTAATGCTGCCCGGCTGGTACGGCTTCGGTACCGCCGTCAGCGAAATGGGCATCGAGCATTTGCGGCCGCTGTACAAGACCTCGCCGTTCTTCCGCACCACCGTTTCCAACATGGAAATGGTACTGACGAAGTCGTCGCTGCCGATCGCCCGGCGCTATTCCGAACTGGTCGAGGATAAAGAGTTGGCGCGCGCCATCTTCGCGAGCATCGAGAAGGAATGGCACGCCACCGTCGAGGCGATCCTGGCGTTGACCGAGCAACGGGCCCTGCTGGAACGCAGCCCGAAGCTGTTGTCATCGATCCGGCTCAGATTGCCCTACATCGACGCCCTCAACCATCTCCAGGTCGACCTGCTCCGCCGCCGCAGAGCCGGTGACGACAGTGAAGGCACGAGCCGTGCCATTCACATGTCGATCAACGGTATATCCGCGGGGTTGCGCAACTCGGGCTGAAACGCGACCAACTTTAAGCGACGGTCTCTTCTTCGATCCCGTACAGCTCGTCAGCCTTGCCTTCGGCCAATTGCTTGGCGAGGTTGAGGATGGCGCGCCGGTGCTTGGGAGCCTGGATCGACGCATAGGCGTCGAGCAGCTCGGTGGCGCCCGGTTCGTTGAGGTGCGTCAGGTGACGCGAGAAGGCCGAACTCTCGCCCGGCTTGTCGAGATCGCCGACAATGTCCACGACGCCGCAATGCAGCGCCAGGGCAATTTCGACGAGGCGCGAGAAACTTACGCGGTTCGTGCCATGCTCGTATTTCTGTACCTGCTGGAACGTGATTCCGACTTCGCGCGCCAACTGCTCCTGGGAATAACCCAGTTCGCGGCGGCGTAAACGAATGCGGGACCCTAGGGCTATATCAAGCGGGTTCGGAGATCCGTTCTCCGTAGTTTTTGCCATTAGTGTGCCTTCTATTCATCTGTTGAAGCACCCCTACCACTTGTCTACTGCCTCGCACTTTTGTGCGCGTCCCCACGCGCAGTCGTGAGTTGTACTGCAAGTTGCGAGGAATACATCCAATATCACGACCTCTGGTTAATCGCCTATTGTGGCACAAGTATAGCGGAAAATGTTCGTTTGTTGAGCGAACAGTCCGCACTCTGCAATTCCACTGACCTTAGCGCAGGTTGAGTGGTTTCAGGTTGAGCAACCGCAATGAGTCCTCGCGCCAAATCGATTTGATTTTAACCAATCATTGTCCCGGCGTGGGACGAAGCGCTTCTAGCCTAGAGACCTTTGCACTGCAATCGGGCACATGGCCGTCGCGATTTGGAACGGATCGGCCAGGCAAAACTGGCATCGACTGTGCAAACGGAGCAAGCGAAGCCATTACCTGGTCCCGCCCGTGAGCCTGCAACAGCAAACTGCCACCGTTCTGACCAAAGCCGATCCAATCGGCGCGGCAATTGCGGCCCTGCCGTCGCCCATCGACTTCCTGCCGGCCGATGCCGCCGCGTTGTTCGTGCCAAGCAACACCAACGACGATTGGTCAGCGAGCGTGGGCAAGCGCGTGCTCGATCTTATGGTTGCCATTCCGGCGGTGCTACTGTTTGCCCCACTGTTCCTCATCATTGCCGCGCTCATCGTGATCGACTCCAAGGGCCCCGTGTTGTTCCGCCAGCAGCGCACTGGCGCCTGCGGCCGCACGTTCGATATCCTGAAATTCCGCTCCATGCATGTCACGGAAGACGGCGCCGACGTGAAACAGGCGGTTGCTGGCGACCCGCGCACCACGCGGCTCGGCGCTTTCCTGCGCCGTTATTCGCTTGACGAACTGCCGCAGCTCCTCAACGTCGTCAATGGCGACATGTCGCTGGTCGGTCCGCGCCCGCATGCCAAAGCGCATGACGCGTATTACGGCGAGAACATCGCCGATTACGTGCATCGCTTCGCAGTCAAACCCGGCATGACCGGCTGGGCCCAGATCCACGGCCACCGCGGCCCGACGCCGACGCTCGCCGTAATGCAAGCCCGCATCGACCACGACGTCTGGTACGTGAAAAACGCCAGTTTCGTGCTCGATTTCAAGATCCTGCTCAAAACCCCGTTCGCTATCATCAGCCCGAGGAACGCGTTCTGATGAGCGCCACCGCAACCGTCCAGCACGAACGTCGCTCCGGCGCACGGGTTTATTCCCGCGTGACGGTCGGCGGGTTGCGCACGGCTTGCATTTCTCGCGGCCAGCTCGGCGGATTGATGGTTGGCGATTGCCTCGCCGCCCGCGGCGGCCGCCGGGAACCGCGTCTGGTCTTCGCCTCCAACGGCCACGCCATCGCCATGGCGGCGCTCGACACTCGTTTCCGCGCGACCTTCGTGCAGGCCGACCTGATCCATGCTGATGGCGAGCCGGTCGTGATCGCCTCCAAGCTCTTGTCCAAAATCCCAGTGCCGGAGCGCAGCGCCACCACTGATTTCCTGTTCGATGCCGCCAGGACGGCTTCTGAATTCGGCCTCAAATTTTTCATGCTCGGCTCGACCGAAGAGATCAACGCCCGCGCCGCGGGCGCCGTGAAAGCGGCTTATCCCGGCGTCGAGATCGTCGGCCGCCGCAACGGCTATTTCCGCCGCGACGAGGAAGAAGCGATCATTGCAGCGATCAACGCGTCCGGCGCCGACGTCTTGTGGGTTGGCCTCGGTGTGCCGTTCGAATACGAATTCTGCCTGCGCAACAAATCCCGTCTCAAAGTGGGATGGGTGGTGACCTGCGGCGGCTGTTTCAATTTTGCTGCCGGTGCCTACCAGCGCGCCCCGGGCTGGATGCAGAAAAACGGCCTGGAATGGCTGTTCCGGCTATGGCAGGAGCCGCGCCGCCTGTTCTGGCGATATCTTGTTACAAATCCGGTCGCGCTCGCCATGTTGCTGCTGAAGACCGGCAAGAAGGTTGCAAGCTGACGGCTTTATGTCAGCAATGGGACAACAGATCGGCGTGGAAAGCTGGGCGGCGACCGTCTGGCGCAGCGCCTACCGCTATGGTCTGACCTCGCTCGGCCCGGTGGCCGTTTCGGGCGCCCATTTCGTCGCTTCGCTGTTGTTCCTGCGCCTGTTGCCGCCCGCCGATTTCGGCCATTTCTCCTTCCTGATGATCGTGGTGCCGTTCTGCCTGTCCGCCACCGGCGCCGTGCTGGGGGCCCCCGCCGCGATGACCCGCGGCAAGGATGCCGCCGCCGCTGAGGCCGAACTCAAGACTCTCCTCAACATCTCGCTCTTGGTTTCGCTGCTGGCCTTCGTCACCGTCGCCGCAATGATGGCGTCCACGGGCGCCGCACCCGCCGCTGCACTGGTGTTCGGGATTTATGCCGCCGTCTTCACTGCCCGGTCGTTTGCCCGCTCCTACGCCAATGTGCAGGGGCGCATCGAACGCGTGGCGGGCTCTGATATCGTCTATTCGCTGGTCGTGATTGCTGCGTTGAGCGCGCTCGCTGCGGCCGGCCTGTTTTCGCTTGCCAATGCCGCGGTGGCGCTGGTTGTGGCGACGCTGCTGGCGATGCCCACCTTCGGCCGCGACTACGCAGTCCGGCTGCTGGGTGCCGTCAAGGCGCCGCAGTTTTCCGCCTATCGCCCGATGTGGCATGACGTGACCCGCTGGTCGCTGCTCGGCGTGGTGCTGACCGAATTGGCCTCCAACTGCCACGCCTATCTCGTCACCTTCATTTCCGGCCCCGGCGCGTTCGGCCTTTTGGCCCTAGGCGCTCTGTTCATGCGGCCCGCTAGCCTGGTTTTGGGCGCGTTGCCCGACATCGACCAGCCGGTGATGGCCCGGAAAATCGCCGCGAAAGACCTGAAAGGCGCTTTCCGCGTGGTTAACGAATTTCGAACGGCGGCTGGTGCAGTCTTAGCCGGAACCGTTCTGTTGGCGCTGGCGCTCGTGTTTTGGTTTCCGCACCTTTTGCTGAAGCACTTCCAGGTGAACGACGTCCTCGTCGTGCTCGCCTTCTGGGTAGGCATTACGGCCCTGCGCGTCGTGCGCACGCCCGAGGCCGTCTTTATCATGGCGACCGGCGGCTATTCTAAGCTCGCCTGGATCAGCGGCGTGTCGAGCGCGGTAGCACTGGTGCTGACTCTGGTGCTGCTCGTCCTGATCGGTCCATTATGGTCGCTCGGCGGTGTCCTGGCGGGCGAGGTGGTGATGGTGGCGATGCTGATCCCGCTCGCCAACAAATGGAGGCGGCAGATTGGTTGAGATCGTCGTCGCTATTCCGACCTTCAAGCGCCCGAAAGCGCTGGCCCGTCTTTTGGCGGCGCTGGAAAAGCTCGACACCGAGGACAAGCTGATCGTGGTGGTGGCCGACAATGATGCCACCGGCCGTGGCGGTTACGATCTCTGCCGCTCGCTCGGTGCCGATTACCGCTGGCCGCTCGATCCCGTGATTGCCGAAGATCGCGGCATCGCCCAGGTGCGCAATGTGCTGGTCGCGCGCGCGCTCGCCTATTCCGGCGCCCAATACGTTGCAATGATCGACGACGACGAATGGCCGTCGCCTGAGTGGTTGCGCGAATTGGTGCGGGTTCAGGCCAAAACCGGCGCCGACGTCGTGGAAGGCTCTATCCTTTTCGAAGGTGCCCACGGCCATGCCGCGAGCTTCGATGGCGTTTCCGACATGCGCCGTCCGACCGGACCGGTCGCCATGCTGGAAGGGGCGGGCAATATCCTGATCACGCGCGCCTGCCTCGAAAAGCTTACTGCGCCCTGGTTCGATCCGGCCTTTGCGCTCTCCGGCGGTGAGGATCGCGATTTCTTTGCCCGTGTGGAGGCCTCCGGCGGGCACTTTGCCTGGACTGATGAAGGCCTAGCCTATACCGAGGTTCCCGAACGCCGTCAGTCGCTCGCCTGGCTTTTCCGCCGGGCTTACAGCATCGGCAATTCGGAGATGCACATCTTCCTCAAATACCGCCCGAGCCTCGCCGCGCGAGCCTGTGAATATGCGAAAGTGACTATCGCGATTTTCGTCGCGCCGCTCGCTGGGCTGGTGTTGGCACTGGCGCCGGGGCGCGCCGCTGATGCCTGGCGCCGCTTCTTCCGCAACGCCGGCAAGCTCGCGGCGCTGATCGGTGTGCGCACGCAACATTATGCGGTGCCGCATGGCGACTGAGACCTTCGACAACACCGGGCCCAAATATCGCTGGATCGACGAGGCGGTGTTCCTCGGATTTCTGCTGCTCGCCTTCATCGGGGTAACGCCGTTCAAGGCGCCTGATCCGCTGGTCGCGCAACTCAGCGGCGCGGTGCAGACCGGCGCCGGCGATGCGCTGCGCCAGATCGCTTATCTTGCTGCCTTCGCCGCCATCGTCTTCACCGCGATGCGCCGCCATGGGGCCCGTGTTTTCTTTTCTCTTCCGTGGGTGTTGTTAGGGTTACTCGTCTGGTGTGTGGCGAGCGCGCTGTGGTCGCCGGAACCGGCCGTCACCATCCGCCGCGCCGGATTGGCCATTGTGCTGGTGGTGTCGGCGATGCTCAGCGTCGAGACCATCGGCACCGAAAAAGCTTTGAAGCTGTGGCGCTGGGTGCTGTTGGCAGTTCTGATCATCAACATCGTTTCGGTCAAATTCGTTGCCAACGCCGTGCATCCGCCGAGCGAGTTGGACCCGCAGCTCATCGGCAATTGGCGCGGCGTCTACGCCCACAAGAATATCGCCGGAGCGGTCGGCGCCATGACCGCGCTGATCTTCCTGTTCACGCCGCGCGCCAAGATCTGGCCCAAGCTCGCCGACTTCGCCGTGGTGGCGCTGGCGGTCTTCTTCACTGTGATGACGCACTCGAAATCCTCGCTCGGCCTGTTGGCTGTGGCGGCCGTGGCGGGCGGGGTCTACCGCATTGCCTGGCGGCGCGAGATCGACCGCACCATCGCATTGGTGGCCATCGGTCTGGTGTTGGTCGCGGGCATTGCCTTTGTCCTGGCCGATACCAATGTGTTGGCGCGCCTGTTCTCCGATCCGCGGGAGTTCACCGGCCGCACGGAAATATGGCGCGCCGAGATCGCTTATATCCGCGACCATCCGTTGTTCGGCGCCGGGTTCGGCACCTTTGCCGGCACCGGAAATGTGCCGCTGCTGTCCAAATATATCGGCGGCTGGGTGACAGAGGCAGCCAACGGCCACAACGGCTATCTCCAGCTTCTGGTGACGGTCGGCGGTATCGGTTTCGTGCTCGCGTTTGTTGCGCTGATCGTCTCGCCGGTCATCGACTTCTGGCGCCGTGGCGTCCTCGGCGAGAAAGCGATTCAGTTCACGCTGTTCGTGTTCCTGGTGCTGCACAATTTGATGGAAACTGATTTCCTCGAAGGTGACGGCGTGGCGTGGGTCGCCTATCTGGTGATGCTGGCCATGCTTGGCAACTTGCGGAGGCGCGGGTCATGAGGCCGTTTTTCTCGGTGGTGATTCCGGTCTACAATCGCGCGAACCTGCTCAGTGAGACGCTCCAGTCGGTTCTGTTGCAGACCGAGCAGGACTTCGAGATCGTGGTCGTCGACGACGGCTCCGACGACGATCCTGAGACGGTTGTGAAAGCGCTCTGCGATCCGCGCATCGGTTTCATCCGTCAGGACAACGGCGGCGGCGGCAAGGCGCGCAACACCGGCATCGACGCGGCGAAAGGCCAGTTCATCGCCTTCCTCGATTCCGACGACCGTTTCCTGCCGCATCATCTCGCCACCATGCGCCGCCTCCTCGAAGGCAAGGCTCGGACCGGCGCCTATGCCCGCTTCATTGTCGATCGCGGCGCCGGACGCACGTTTCTGAAACCCCCGCGCGCCATTGCCGAGGGCGAGGACATGGCGACCTATCTGTTGTGCGATCGCGGCTTCCTGGCCACCTCGACCATTGTGGTCCCGGCCGAACTGGCGCGGAAAATTCGCTTTCACGAAAATCTTCCGGCGGCGGAAGACACCGATTTTGCCATCCGCTCGGCGCTCACCGGGACGCGTTTTGTCATGGCCGAACCCCCGGCGATGCTCTGGCGCGACAGTTACGATCCGAACCGCCTCTCGGCCGGGCGGCGCTGCGCCTCGATGAAAGACTGGATCGAAGGGCTTCGCGGCCGGATTCCGGACAAGGCCTATTATGGCTGTCTCGGCTGGGCCTATGCCAAATACGTCGCGATCGATGCGCCCGGGCGCGCGCTCGGTCTATGGCTCAACGCGGTGCGCCACGGCTGCTACCGCCCGGGGCTAGCGGGGATCGTGCTGTTGCAGATTTTTCTGCCTGATGGGGCTTACCGGCGCCTGGCCGATCGCGCCATCGGTTGGCTTGGCCCGTTGTGGAACCGCAGGCTTAACCGGCGTTAACCGATTGGTTGTTCACGGCCCATTGACCGTCGTGCCGTTATCTTCACCGCCATGAGACGGAAAATCCTCCTGGTCACGACGGTTCCGTATTCCGCTGCGGCCCGTCTGGCCGCGGCCTTCTCCATGCTGGGTGCTGCGGTCGAAGCTGTTTTTCCCCGCGGGGCGGCGCTTGGTGTCAGCCGTTACCTCGATCGCGCCCATCGTTACCGCCCCTTGGCGCCGGAAGCCTCGCTCACCGAAGCCATCCGTACCGCGGAGCCCGATTTTGTCATTCCTTGCGACGACCGCGCCGTGGCGCTGCTCTTACGCCTCGACGACTTCGCCTTACTAATCGAACGCTCGCTTGGCCCGCGCGCTGCGAACCGCCTCCTGATGACCCGCGCGCCCGCGATCGCCGCGGCGCAGGCTGAGGGTATCATCGCCCCGCTAACGGTCGCGGTGGCCAGCCTCGACGCGCTGCCAGACGCACTACACCAAGCCGGCCTTCCTTGCGTGATGAAGTCGGACTTTTCCTGGGGTGGCAGCGGGGTCAAGTTCGTTTGCTCTATGGCCGAAGCCGAACGAGCCTTTGTCACGCTGCAAGGCCCGCCGTCGCGGCTGCGCAGTTTGGTGCGCGTGGTGCGGCGCCAGGACCTGCATTTCCTCGAAATCGCCCTCAATCCGGTCAAGACAACTGTGAATGTGCAAGCACTGGTGCCCGGCAAGCCCGCCACCACTGTGTTCGCAGCCCGGGACGGCCAGGTGCTGGCCGCGCAGCACATGGACGTGCTCAGCTGGGAGGGCAACACCGGCCCGGCCAGTGTTATGCGGCGCGTTCAAGATTTGGTAATGGATGCGGCGGCCGTAAAGATCGCCGCGCGCTTCAGGCTCAACGGCCTGCATGGCCTCGATTTTGTGCGCGATGACGAGGGCGTGCCGCACCTGATCGAGGTTAACCCACGCGCCGCCCAGATCTGCCATTTGCCGCTCGATGGTGACCTTCCGGCGGCCTTGCTCGGGGTTCCGGCGCGCCCCGCCGTGACCGATCTCTCCCAAATCGCGCTGTTTCCCCAGGTCCTTACGGCCGGCGAGGTGGGTCGTGGGGTCTATCGCGATATCCCTTGGGACGATCCCAAGCTCCTGCGCGCCCAATGCGATAAGGCCCTTTTCGACGCGGCAGGGCTGGAGACGATTGCGGAATTTTCGCGCGCACCCTTGGTGCGCAACCTGCGCTGATCCGCGCGGCCTTGGTGCGCAACCCGTTGAATCGTATAGCTGCGATACCATTGGCTTCCGTAAGTCTCGGATTCGTTAATCATTTCTCAGCCGTATTGCAGGTAAACCTGCGCGTCAGGCTGGCCAATTTGAATGTCCACACACGACCCTTGTCCCCGCTCTCCCCCACCGTCCGAAGCGTCCTTCGGGCCGGACGATTTCTTGCGGGTGCTGCGAACCCGTCGCGGCCTGATCCGTGCCGTCACGCTCCTCACCGTCGCCGCCACCGCTGCGATCATGTTTGCTCTGCCGACGCTTTATTCGACCAGCGCGGTGGTGATGCTTGATCAGCGCAAGAACAACGTTGCCGATCTGTCGAGCGTGTTGTCGGCGCTGCCGACCGATCCCTCGAGCGTGCAGAACCAGATCCAGGTGCTGAGCTCGCGCGACCTCGCGCTCAAGGTGATCGACAAGCTGAAACTTGAGAACGATCCCGAATTCAATCCGGCGCTCCACCGCGGTGGCTTGCCGGACCTCAATCCGCTGCATTACCTGCGCGCGTCGTCCAGCGTCGGCGATCCGGCCGGTCAGCGCGATGCGGTGGTCAACGCCTTCCTCAATCATCTCGACGTCACTTTGCTCGGCGTGTCGACCTCGATCCAGGTTTCGGTCTCGGCTGAGGACCCGGAGAAGGCAGCGCGCATCGCCAACACACTGGCCAAGAGCTACACCGACGATCAGGTCGCCATCAAAGTACAGGCGACGCGTCAGGCCGCGGCGTGGCTCGGCGATCGCATGCGCCAGCTCGCCGATCAGGTGCAGCAGCAGGAAGCCGCGGTCCAGCTTTACAAGGCCGAACACGATCTCGTCGAATCCGCCGACGGCAAGTCGCTGGTCGACGAGCAACTCGTCGCGATCAACACCCAGGCGATCACGGCGCAATCCGATCTCGCCGAGAAGAAGGCCGCTTACGAGCGCGTTGCGGCGCTGACCAAAACCGGCAATGCCGCCGACATCACACCAGTGGTCAACTCGAAGATGATCGGCGACTTGCGCAGCCAGGAAGCCGAATTGGTGCGCCAGGAAGCCGACCTTGCTACCCGCTACGGCCCCAACCATCCCAAGATGGTTGCGATCCGCAACCAAGTGCGCGATCTCGCCGCCAAGGTCGCCCGTGAAGTGCAGGGCATTGCCGGTTCGCTCGAAAGCGATCTCGAAGTGGCGCGCGCCCATGTCGGGTCGATCGAAGCCAGTCTGGCCCGGGTCGAGCGCCAGGCACGCGAAGACCATATGGCGCGCGTCCGGCTCAAGGCGCTGGAAGCCAATCTTGCTTCCACCCGCACCACCTACGAGTCCTTCATTACGCGTCTGCGCGCCGTGCAGGACCAGGACGACATCCAGATTCCGGAGGCGCGCGTTATTTCGACCGCGCCGATCCCAGCCGCGCCGTCGTCGCCCCATCGCGCTCTGTTCGTCGGCGCCTCGATCCCGGGCGGTTTGCTGCTCGGCATTCTGTTCGCACTGCTGCTGGAGCGCTTCGGAGCGCCCGTCCGCCAAGAGGTGCCGGCGGCCCCGCAACCGCTGCGTCGTCCCGCTCCCAAGCCGGAACGCCCGGTGGCACCGCCGGCCGCCGTGCCTGCTTTTGCGGACGCAACGCCGCCACCGGCACCGGTGACCCCGCCGCTTCGACCGGCCCAAGCCTTTGCCCAGGCCCAGCCGCCCGTTCTGCCTCCGGTTCTGGCTGAATTGGCGGCCTCGCCGGATCTGCGTCTGGCCGATTGGGTTCTGGACAACCCGGGGTCGCCTTACGGCCAGGGCCTGACGGTCCTTCTGGGCGCCCTGATGGCCATGCGCACCAGCCAGGCGCTGGTGGTCAGCCTGACCTCTCTCGCGACCGATGCGGGCCAGTCCGTGGCTGCCTTGGCGCTGGCCCGGGTGGCCTCGCGGGCCGGTCTGCGCACCTTATTGATTGACGGCGACCTCGGCCGTCTGGCGCCGGGAGCGGCATCAGGCGGACTGGCGGCGGTGGTGAACGGCGCGCCGCTGAACGGCACCGTGCTCAAGGATCGCCACTCGAATGTGTATTGTCTGGCGGCGCCAGCTGGGGTCTGGCCGCAGGCCACCGGCGTTCTTAATTCGCTGCGCCAATCCTGCGATCTGGTGTTAATCAACGCGCCCGTGCCGGGGGCTGCTGACGCCTGGCCGCCTCTGGCCGCCTTGAGCGATGTGGTGCTGCTTTTGGCTGCTGCGAACGCTCCGCAAGGCGTGGTCGATAAAATACTGCGCTCGCTGGTCGCAATGCGCGCCCCCCTGCGCGGCCTCGTAATAATGCGGTAAGTCTCTGATATGTCGACAGTTCTTACTTGGCTCTAGGCGGGTGTCTAACATGTCAAGTATACTAACGTGTCGAATATTTTCATTGAGATTACGGCAAGATATGGGCTACGCGGAGCACCGGAATTGGCTTGCCAATCCGAATTTCGATCCACCGTAACAAAGCGAACCCCTATGAGCGAAATATCTCCCCCGCCAACGCGCACGAGTTTCGTTGACGGGTTACCGCCCAACGCCAAGAATGCGGCGATCTGGGCGGGGTTGTTCATCGTTGGTGCCCTCATCGGTTGGATTGGCCGCGGCGTGATCGCCGGTCCGGCCGATGTTCCAACCGTGCAGGTCTACCAGGATTGGCGCGTGATTTGCCCGGCCCGCAAAGACAAAAACATGCATTGCCGTCTCGCCAGCGATGTCGCCGACCCGCAGTCGGGTCAAACCGTCGCTAGCCTCAGCATCGCGACCGAAGTCGACAAGGACAAGAAGTCGACCCGGGTGATGATCGTCAACGTCCCGTTGGGCGTCGCGCTCGAGCCCGGCCTCGGCGTCAAGCTCGGCAATGACACCAAGACGGCCGCGTACAAGACCTGTCTCGAAGGTGGTTGCATCGCGGTTATTCCGGCCAACGACGATCTCGTGAAGTCGATCGCCGAAACGACCGACGCGAGCATCGTGGTCGCCGGTGTTGACAACAAGTCGGTCGCCGTTCCGTTCTCGACCAAAGGCTTCGCCGATGCGCGCAAGGCCTATAAGAGTTTTGAAGCCAAGCGTAGTAGCTGGTGGTGGAGGCTGTGGTCATGAAGTCACTCCGTATTTCTCTGGCTTTTGCCGCCGTCTTCCTGGCCGCTCCGGCGGTCGCCCAGGACGCTCCGCAACAGCAGCAGCAGGCGGCGAAGGCCCCGCAGCCGACCGACACCAAGGAAATCGGCGACTGGACGGTGCGTTGCTATCCGGTGAAGTCTCCGACGCCGTGCAACATGCTTGAGCTGCGCGTCGCCAAAAAGACTGGTCAGCGCATCCTCGGCGTTCTCTTGGCCTATGTACCGGGCAACAACACGAACGTGATTCAGATCTCGGTGCCGCTTGGTGTGGCGTTGCAGAATGGTTTGATCATCAACACCGACACCTACAAGTCGCCGCCGATCAAGTTCCGGCGTTGCGATCAGGGCGGTTGCTATATCGAGTCTGCGATCGGTGACGACGTCATCGGCCAGTTCGCCAAGGCGACCAATGCGAAGATGCAAATCGTATCGGTCGACGGCAAGCGCTACGACCTCGCCTTCTCGCTGAAGGGGTTCACCGAAGCGCGCAACGCGATGGTGGAACTCGCCAAGTCGCATGTGGGTAAGGGCGAAGCTGCTCCTGCCCCAGCGGCACAGTAACGTAGTTCTNCNTTCGTTCAGTAATCAGGGCGCGCNGATTTGTCTGCGCGNCCTTTCTTTTTNNGCGCCTGCCGGAAAGTGAATCCCGNGTTTTCGAAAAGAANCGCGACAAATCAGGCAGCTAAAGAAAATCACCGGTTCCGAGCGCCCAAGATTTGCTTTCGCGACAAATCGGACAAACCTGCGAAAAAGCGCTTTGCTATGCCGACCGGGTTCCACGGATCGCACGTTAGAACCCGGTAAGGGTGGAGCCTATGAACGATCAACCGAACCGCTTCGATACTGCCAAAGATGCCGCTAGGCGCAATTTTGACGAGGCGCGCCGGCGTTTCGGAACCGGCGGAGACGGCGAACTCAACGCCTATGGGCGTTGGCGCGAACGCCACCCTCAGTTCAACAAGACGATCTGGACCGCCATCGCGCTGGTGCTGGTCGGGCTTTTCATCTGGTGGCTGTTGCCGGGCAAGTTAAAAGGTGACGTGCCACGCGGTATGGGCGGCCCCCAGCCGGTTGGTGTCGCGCGGGTCGAGAAGGGTCCCATCGACGTCACCATCAACGCGCTTGGCACGGTAACGCCGCTTGCCACCGTCAGTGTGCGGCCGCAGGTGTCGGGTCAGATCGTCCATTTCAGCTTCCACGAAGGCCAGATGGTGAAGGCCGGGGAGGTCCTCGCTGAAATCGACCCGCGGCCGTTCCAGGCCGCGCTTGATCAAGCCAATGGTCAACTCGCCCACGACATGGCTTCGCTGGTGAACGCCCGTATCGAACTCAAGCGTCAGCGCGCTCTGTTGGCGGCCAAAGCCACCTCGCAACAGACCCTCGACAACCAGGTTGCGACGGTCAAGCAGGACGAAGGCACCGTCGCCTCCGACGTGGCCAATGTGAAGACCGCGGCGATCAATCTTGGCTACACCAAGGTCAGTTCGCCGGTGGCGGGCCGTGCCGGCATCCGCCAGGTCGACCTTGGCAATTACGTCAGCGCCGGCCAGTCGACGGCGATCGTGGTGGTGACGCAGTTGCAGCCGATCTCGGTCCTGTTCACCGTGCCCGAAGACAACATCGGCGCCATCATGGCGCGTTTCGGCGTCGGCGAGGCGATGCAGGTCGACGCCTATGACAAGCCCCAGACGACGAAACTCGCCACCGGGCGGATCAGTGCCGTCGACAGCCAGATCGACACCAGTACCGGCACGGTCAAGTTGCGCGCAATGTTCGACAACGAGGATGGCCTTCTGTTTCCCAATCAGTTCGTCAATGTGCGCCTGTTGGTCAACACGCTGCAGGATCAGGTGGTGATTCCGGCGGCGGCGATCCAGCGCGGCGCCAGCGGCACCTTCGTGTTCGTGGTCAAGAACGACGAAGCCGACAAAGCCAAAAAAGTCGTATCCATGCGCGTGGTGACGACTGGCGTCCAACAAGGCGATCGCGTGGCCGTCACCAAGGGCCTCAATCCCGGCGAGACGGTGGTGACCGATGGTGCCGACCGTCTGCGCGATGGCGGCGAGGTTACCATTCCGGGGGGCCAGACGGTCGTTGACGTCAAGGCACCAGCGGGCGCCGCAGGCGCGGGCCTCAGCGACGCCGACAAGGCGGCACGCCGCGCCAAGATGATGGCGGTGTGCGGTGCCGATTTCAAAAAATATTGCGACGGCCTCAAGGGTCCCGAGATGTTCATGTGTATGCGCGAGCATCGCAACGACTTCAGCGATACTTGCAAGGCCGAGATGAAAAAGATGCGCCGTTCCGGCGGTGGTGCGGGTGGGGCCCCGGGTGGTGGACCGCCGCCTGGAGGACCACCTCCGGGTTGATGGGGCGCTAGCAAATGAACCCCTCAGCACCGTTCATCAAACGCCCGGTGGCAACGTCGCTCCTGATGCTGGCAATCATGCTGCTTGGCATCATGGGTTACAAATACCTGCCACTCTCGGCCCTGCCGCAGGTCGATTATCCGACCATCCAGGTCGTGACCTTCCTGCCCGGCGCCAGCCCGGACGTGATGACCACATCGGTCACGGCGCCGTTGGAGCGTCAGTTCGGCCAGATGCCGGGCCTCAAGCAGATGTCGTCGATCTCCTCGGGCGGGGCGTCGGTCATCACCTTGCAGTTCGACTTGTCGCTGTCGCTCGATATTGCCGAGCAGGAGGTGCAAGCGGCGATCAATGCGGGCAGCAACATGCTGCCGTCGAGCCTGCCGGCGCCACCGATCTACAACAAGGTCAATCCGGCCGATGCGCCGATTTTGACGCTGGCAATTCACTCCAAGTCGATGCGGTTGACCGAGCTGGAAAACCTCGCCGAAACCCGCATCGCCCAGAAGCTGTCGCAGCTGTCCGGCGTCGGTCTGGTCTCGATTAACGGCGGCCAGCGTCCGGCGGTGCGGGTGCGCGCCAATATCCAGGCGCTGGCCCATTACGGCCTCAACATCGACGATCTCAGAACGACGATCTCGAACGCCAACACCAATGCGCCGAAAGGCAGCTTCGACGGGCCGTCGCGCTCCTACACCATCAACGCCAACGACCAGATCCAGAATCCGGAAGACTACAGGAAGATCGTCGTCGCCTATAAGAACGGCGCGGCAGTCTATCTCTCCGACGTGGCAACCGTCGCCGACAGTGCCGAGAACACCAAACTCGCAAGCTGGGTGAACACGACCCCGGCGATCATCCTCAACGTCCAGCGGCAGCCGGGCGCCAACGTCATCGCCGTGGCGGATTCGGTCAAGGCTATCCTTAAGAACATCGAGGCGGGATTGCCCGGCTCGGTCCAGGTCGATGTCGTTACCGATCGCACCAACACTATTCGCGCCTCGGTTTCGGACGTGCAGTTCGAACTGGCGCTGGCCGTGATCCTGGTCGTGCTGGTGATCTTCCTGTTCCTGCGTAACGTTTCGGCGACCTTCATCCCGTCACTGAGCGTGCCGCTGTCCATCGTCGGCACCTTCGCCGCGATGTACCTCCTCGGCTATTCGCTCAACAATTTGTCGCTGATGGCGCTGACGATCGCCGCCGGCTTCGTGGTCGACGACGCCATCGTGATGATCGAGAACATCTCGCGCTATCTCGAGCAGGGCTATTCGCCCTACGAAGCGGCGATGAAGGGGTCAGGCGAAATCGGCTTCACCATCGTGTCGTTGACCGTGTCGCTGATCGCAGTGCTGATTCCACTTCTCTTCATGCAGGAAGTGGTTGGCCGCCTGTTCCGCGAATTTGCCGTAACGCTCGCCATCACGATTCTCATTTCCGCAGTCGTTTCCCTGACCCTGGTGCCGATGCTGTGCGCCAAGCTGCTCCGCCATCGGTCCGACGACAAGCCGCAAGGACGCGTCGCGGCGAAGTCCGAAGAGTATTACAACCGCCTCGTTACCGCCTATGATCACGCCCTCCTCTGGGTGCTCGATCACCAGCGCCTGACGCTGCAGGTCGCCGTCGGCACGCTCGTCTTCACTGTGTTTCTGTATGCGGTGATTTCGAAGGGCTTCTTCCCAGTGCAGGATACCGGCCTGGTACAAGGTATCAGCCAGGCAGGCCCAACGGTGTCTTTCACCGAGATGGCGACGCGCCAGCAAGCGCTGGCGAGCGCCCTCCTGAAAGATCCCGACGTCGACAGCCTGTCGTCCTTCATCGGCGTCGATGGCACCAACGCCACCCTAAATTCGGGCCGTTTGCTGATCAATCTGAAGCCCAAGGGCGAACGCAGCTCGAGCTTCGACGACATCCTGGTGCGGCTGTCGGCGGCGTCGCAGACTGTGCCCGGCATTTCGCTGTTCGTGCAGCCGGTGCAGGACCTCACCATCGACTCCACCGTTTCCCGCGCGCAGTACCAGTTTGTGCTCGAAGACGCCTCCACCGCAGTGTTGAATCAGTGGGTGCCGAAGCTGATCGAGAACATGCAGAAGCAGCCGGAGCTTGCCAACGTCTCGACCAATTTCACCGACAAGGGGCTGGCGGCCTTCGTTACCGTCGATCGTGATGCCGCGGCGCGGTTCGGCATTACGGCCGCCACCATCGACAACGCGCTTTACGACGCTTTCGGTCAGCGCATCATCTCGACTATCTTCACCCAGTCGAACCAGTTCCGCGTCATTCTCGAATCCGGCGGGCCGGAGCAGAAATCGCTCGCAGCGATGGGAGATATCTATCTGCCGTCGTCGGGCGGCGGGCAGGTGCCGCTGTCGTCCATCGCCCATGTCGAGGAGCGCTTGTCGCCGCTCGAAAGCGACCACCTCGGTCAGTTTCCGGCTGCCACTGTGTCGTTCGACATTGCCCCCGGCCATTCGCTCGGCTCGGCCGTCGATGCCGTACGCCGCGCCGAGAAAACGGCCCAAATTCCAGCCTCGATCAACACCAGTTTCCAGGGATCGGCGCTCGCCTTCCAGTCGACGATCAGCAACGAGTTGTTGTTGATCCTCGCCGCCATCGTCACCGTCTACATCGTACTGGGCGTTTTGTACGAGAGTTTTATCCATCCGGTGACGATCCTGTCGACGCTGCCGTCGGCCGGTATCGGTGCGCTGCTGGCACTGATGATCACCGGCAATGATCTCAACGTCGTCTCTATCATCGGCATCATTCTCTTGATCGGCATCGTCAAGAAAAACGCGATCATGATGATCGACTTCGCGCTCGAGGCTGAACGCCATGAAGGCAAGTCGCCGCGCGATGCCATCTATCAGGCCGCGTTGCTCCGTTTCCGCCCGATCATGATGACGACGGTGGCCGCGGCGTTCGGTGCCCTGCCGTTGATGATCGGCTCGGGCACGGGTTCGGAACTGCGCCATCCGCTGGGTCTTGCCATTGTTGGCGGCCTGTTGGTCAGTCAGATGCTCACCTTGTTCACGACGCCGGTGATTTACATTTATTTCGATACGTTGATGCAGCGTTTCCGCCGTAAAGCGCCGGAGCCGCGGGCATCATGAACCTCTCGAAGGCCTTCATCGAGCGCCCGGTGGCAACAACTCTGTTGACTCTGGGGCTCGCGCTGGCCGGCATGGTGTCCTACTTCCTGTTGCCGGTGGCGCCGTTGCCGTCGGTCGACATGCCGGTGATCTTCGTGTCGGCTTCGATGGCCGGCGCCAGCCCGGAGGTGATGGCTGCCACTGTCGCCACGCCCTTGGAGCGCCATCTCGGTACCATCGCCGGGGTCAACGAAATGACCTCGTCGTCTTCGACCGGTTCCACGCGCGTCGTGCTGCAGTTCGACATGAATCGCGATATCGATGGCGCGGCGCGTGATGTGCAGGCGGCGATCGTGGCGGCGCGCGCCGATCTTCCCGCCGCGCTACGCTCGAACCCGACCTATCGCAAGATGAACCCGGCCGATCAGCCGGTGATGATCCTAGCGCTGACCTCCGACACCCTGACGCCGGGCCAGATTTACGATTCCGCCTCCACCATCCTGTCGCAGAAACTGTCCCAGGTGAACGGCATCGGCCAGGTGCAGGTGTCGGGCTCTTCGCTGCCAGCCGTGCGCGTCGATCTCAATCCACGGGCGCTGTTCAAATACGGTATCGGGCTCGAAACCGTACGCGCCGCTTTGAGCGCGGCCAATGCCAATGCCCCCAAAGGCGCACTCGAAGACGGGCCCAAGCGCTACCAGGTCTATGTCAACGACCAAGCTCGCACGGCGAATGATTTCAAAAACCTGATTGTTGCTTATCGGGGCGATGCCGCGGTGCGGCTTCAGGATGTCGCTTCAATCACGGATGGCGTCGAGGACGTGCGCAATCTCGGCATGGCCAACGGCAAGCCGGCGGTGCTGGTCATTCTCACCCGCCAACCCGGAGCCAATATCATCGCGACGGTCGACAGTGTGAAGGCGATCCTGCCGCAGCTTCAGGCATCACTGCCGCCCGCCGTCCATGTCGACATCGCCAACGATCGCACNACGTCGATCCGCGCTTCGGTGCGGGATGTGCAGATCACCATGGTCATCGCCGTGCTTTTGGTGATGCTGGTGGTNTATCTCTTCCTGCGCAATGGCCGCGCCACCATCATTCCCTCGGTGGCTGTGCCGCTGTCGATCCTCGGCACCTTTGGGGTGATGTATCTGTGCGGCTTCACCCTCGACGTTTTTTCCCTGATGGCGCTGACGGTGGCGACCGGTTTTGTGGTCGACGACGCCATTGTCGTCTTGGAGAATGTCACGCGGCACATCGAGGCGGGGATGCCGCGGCTTCAGGCGGCGATGGTGGGCACCGGCGAAGTCGGCTTCACCGTGCTGGCGATGAGCCTGTCGTTGATCGCAGTGTTCCTCCCGATCCTGTTGATGGGCGGTCCGATTGGACGGCTGTTCCAGGAATTTGCCGTCGTGCTCGCCGCCGCGGTGGCGATTTCACTGGTCGTATCGCTCACCACGACGGCCATGCTGTGCGGCCATCTCGATTTTAAGCACGGCGAGGGCGAACAGGGCTGGCTGCTCCGGCAATCGGAGCGGGCGTTCGAGTGGATGCGGTGGAACTACACCCGTTCGCTCACTTGGGCGCTCGCCAATCCACGGGTCCTCATCGTCTGCTTCTTTGCCACGCTTGGGATCACGATATTTTTGTTCCCCAGGATGCCCACCAGCCTGATCCCGAGCGAGGACACCGGACAGGTGATGGGCAATATCCGCGCCGATCAGTCGATCTCGTTTCAACTCATGCAGCAGAAGTTCAAGGCCTTTGTTGGCATCATCGCGAAAGACCCGTCGGTAGAGAGCGTGGTGGGATTCATCGGCGGCGGTGGTGGTCCGCGCGGCGGCGGTGTCAATTCGGCCAGCGTCTTCGTCCAGCTCAAACCGCTTGGCGAACGCAGCGGCCGTATGCAGACCGATGACGTTGTGGCACAGCTCCGGACCAAGCTCACCGGCATCGCCGGCGCTCGCATCAGCCTCAACGGCGCGCGCAATTTCCGCGTCGGTGGCCGTCAGAGCGACTCGTTCTATCAATATTCGCTGCTCGGCGAGGACATCGCAGACCTCGACAAATGGGTGCCCAAGATTGTCGACGCCCTGTCGAACGCGCCGGAATTCGAGGACGTCAATACCGATCGTCAGGATGCCGGTCTCGAAATCCAACTTCAGATCGACCGCGCCGCGGCGGCGCGGCTAGGCATTTCCACCACGCAGATCACGTCGACTCTGTACGACGCCTTTGGCCAGCGCCAAGTCTCGACCATTTACGAAGACATGAACCAGTACCATGTCGTAATGGGCGTGGCGCCAGCGTTCTGGCAAAGCCCCGAAACCCTCAAGGACATTTACGTCTCCAAATCCGGCGGGGCGGTGTCGGGCAGTCAAGCTACCGCGGCGGTATCGAGCACGGTCAGTTCCACCTCGTCGTCCTCGACCAGCAGCACGTCGAGTTCGACGGATTCCACCACCGACCTGCGCCGCAACCAGCAGCTCAATGCCCTGGTCTCCTCGACCGGCGGGGCGGCGTCCACGGCCTCTTCGTTGTCGACCTATCAGGAAACCATGGTGCCGCTGTCGGCCTTTACTTCCTATGGGCCGGGGCTGGCACCGTTGTCGATCAATCACCAGGGACCGTTCGTCGCCACCACCATTTCCTTCAATCTGGCGCAGGGCAAGACGCTGGGTGAGGCGGTCGACGTCATCAACCGCACGATGGCCAGTATCAATGTGCCGTCATCGATTCACGGCGAGTACGGCGGCAATGCCAGGCTGTTTCAACAGAACTCCGGCAATATGTTGCTACTCATTTTTGCGGCGATCGCCGTGGTCTACATCATTCTCGGCGTGCTTTATGAGAGCCTGATCCACCCACTGACGATCATCTCGACATTGCCGTCGGCTGGCTTGGGGGCTTTGATCGCCATTCTCTTCGCCCGCAAGTTCAACGACACGATCGATCTCAGCATCATTGCGTGGATCGGAATCATCCTGCTCATCGGCATCGTCAAGAAGAACGCCATCATGATGGTGGACTTTGCGCTTGATGCCGAGCGCCGGCGCGGTCTGTCCCCGCGCGAAGCGATCTTTGAGGCTTGTCAGCTCCGCTTCCGCCCAATCATGATGACGACCTTTGCCGCCATTCTCGGTGCCTTACCGCTGGCGGTGGGGTTCGGCGCCGGCTCGGAGATGCGCCAGCCGCTCGGCATCGCCATTGTCGGCGGCCTTATCGTCAGTCAATTGTTGACGCTCTACACCACGCCGGTGATCTATCTCTACATGGATCGCTTCCGGTTGTGGGCCAAACGCCGCTGGAATCGCTTCTATGCCCGGCTCTTGGGTGATCCGATCCCGGAGGAGGGTGCTTAGCCTTCTCTGTCATCCCCTTCGCAGCCCATAGCTGCTGGCGCAGCTACATTCTGCTCAGCCGGAGATGACAGGTTGCTTCAGAAATCCGGCGTGTCGGTGTCGGAGGTGTCCGGTTTGCCGTTGCGGATTTCCGAATTGCGGTACTGCCGGTACAGGCTGCGCGTCGTCGCATACATGTCGATCGAGGTACGCTCGATCTGATCCAGCGTGTCGATGTTGCGCGCCCTGAGGTCAAGCACCGAAACGGCCGACCGCACCGCGTACCAAGTGTCGGAGCCGTGGAAGCGGATGTAGGTGGTGGGATCCATGAAGATGTCGACTAGGGCGCCGGTCAGATCGCGCGGCGGGTTCGGTCCCATGAACGGTACCACCAGATAGGGCCCTTCGCCGGCGCCATAGACACCCAGCGTCTGACCGAAGTCTTCGCTGTGGTCGGGAATGCCGATCACCGTGGCGACATCCACCAAGCCGCCGACGCCAAGCGCGAGATTCACCGTGAAGCGGCCGAAGGTCTCGGTTGCGCGCGTGCCCTCGCCCTGCAACAGGTCGTTGCCGAAGGTGACCGGCTTGTCGAGATTGGTGAGGAAATTGTGCACGCCGTTGCGGGCAAATTGCGGCACCGCGTGGTTGTAGAATTTTGCCACCGGTTTGGCTACGGCCTTGTCGACCTTCATATTAATATCGAAGATCGCCCGGTTGGTCGCTTCATAGGGATCGTTTTGGGCGATCGCTTCCGGGTCCTTGCTCGCGGCACAGCCCGCGGCCAGAACAGCCAAAATTGCGATCGTGAGAATTTTTTGCCGCATCAACCAAGCCTGCCCGAACACGAGTATTCAATGCAGTGATGAATATCGGGTTTCAATGGTAATCCTACAAGGGGCAATCCGGTTCAGATACCGCCATACCAGCTATAGCCCTGGTCCTCCCAATAGCCGCCGCGGCCGCCGGCGATGGGAGTCAGTTCCGCAACGACTTCGATATGCTTGATGTATTTAGCCATTTTGTAACCGAGCTGACGTTCTGCGCGAAGGCGAACCGGCGCGCCATGTTTCACCGGCAATGGCGCGTTGTTGAGTTCATAGGCCAGGAGCGTCTGCGGGTGGGTGGCTTCTAGCAGATCCAGGCTCTCGTAATAGAACTGCGGCTCGGCGCCCGCTGGCGACATATTATCTGCACAGCGGAAGACGACGTAACGCGCCTCGGGCTTGACCCGCGCCGCTGCCAGGATGGAGGCCAGCGGCACACCCTTCCATTTGCCGATGCAACTCCAGCCCTCGACGCAATCGTGACGCGTAATCTGGGTGCGCGACGGCAGGCCCTTGAGGTCGTCCAGCGCCAGCGACAGGGGGCGTTCCACCAGTCCGCTCACCGTCACACGCCAGTTCTTGAACCCCATTGCGGCATGGGCGCTGTACTCGTCTGTACCTGGATCGAGCGTCCCGTTGGCGCGGAATTCGGGGGCAATGTCCGCCTCGCGGAATTCCGGCGCCAGGGCATGGGAGCCGGCGAACAAATGCTGGGCCCGGCGGGTCAATTTCTCGACCTCACCCAAAAGGCTGCCAACCCAAGGCTTCTGCGATAGTTTTGTACAACCGGACAAAGAAAACAGCGCCAAGCCGGCAGCACCCGTGCGGGCCAGGAAGCGGCGGCGATCAGTCATGGTGGTCCTCGATGACGTAACGGCCCGTGATCATCGAACGCAGATTGTTCCAGGCGCCCGACAGAACCACCATGGCGATGTGGATCAGGAAAAATCCGACAAAGGAAAAGGCACAGAGGAAATGGAGGGTACGCGCCGTCTGGCGTCCGCCGAACAGCCACAGAAGCTGCGGCATGGCCGCGTCCATTGTCGGCGACATGGTCAGGCCGGTCAGTAATGCGAGTGGCCCCAGCCCGAAGATCACAAACATGTAAGCCAATTTCTGCAAACCGTTGTAGCGGCGCGCCGCATTGCCTTTGGGGAACCGCAGTCGCAGATGTTCGAGGAAGGTTTGGGGCAGGGCCTTGAGGTCGTCCCGCGTCGGCAGCAAGTCAGCTCGCAAATGGCCGCGTCCGGCAGCCCAGACTGCGAACAAGAAGCCATTCAAGACGAACAGCCACGCGGCCGCGAAATGCCACAGCCGCCCCATCGCCAGCCATTGCGGGCCGGGTAGGGTGGCCCAGGCCGGAAACCCGCGCGCTGTCGGGAACCCGTCGACATCCGAGGCGCCGAGCATGCCGGTGGTTTCGAACCGGTTCCGGCCGACCCAGGTAGTGCCTTTGAGGCTGCCGTCGGGCCCCGGTTCGGCGGTCATAGCCAGGACGGGATGGGCAAAATTGGACCCCTCCCCCAAGTAAAGCGCGGGATGGGCATTGAAGATCTGCAGCCCGCTCATGAGCAGGACGAGCAGGAGCGCTGCGTTGAGCCAATGGGCGACCCGCGTCATCACGGCATGGCGAGCGATGACCGTGACGGGCCCGGGCGGCCTCAGGCCCAAAACACGCTGCCAGAACGGCATCTTCCCTGGGCTCCTGCGATAATTCGCCGCGCAGCCTAGCAGGCGCGCGCGAGTTCTGCCAACCGGCGCCAAGTCTCTGATATTGATAGACATCGGCGGAACGGGAAGATTAGTTTACCCTGCCTTGCCCTGAGGACTTCATATGCCCACCCCGCTGCGTCTGCACCCTGATCGCTTTTTCCAGCCGGACAAAGATACCGGTAACATCGCACGCCGCCTGTTCGAGAAAGTCGAGAAGCTTCCGATCATCAGTCCGCATGGCCACACCGATCCATCGTGGTTCGCAAATGATACGCCGTTCGAAGACGCGACCTCCCTGTTCCTCTGGCCCGATCACTATGTGCTCAGGATGCTTTACAGCCAGGGCGTCACCTTTGCGCAAATGGGTATGGCGCCCAAAGGCGGCACCGCCGAACCCGATCGCCGCCAGGCCTGGAAGCTGTTTGCCGAGCATTATTACCTCTTCCGCGGCACGCCTTCGCGCACTTGGCTCGATCACGCGTTTGCGACCGTGTTCGGCATCGACGTGCGTCTCGATGGTGCGTCTGCGGATCACTATTACGACGTGATCAAGGAAAAGCTCGCCACGCCGGAATTCAAGCCGCGCGCGCTGTTCAAGCGCTTCAACATCGAGACGCTGGCAACGACGGAAGGTGCCGCCGATCCGCTGGTGCATCACCAGAAGATCAAACGCGAATGGGATGGGCACGTCATCACCACCTTCCGGCCCGACGGCGTGGTCAATCCGGAGATCGACGGCTTCGTCAAGAATATGGCCGATCTTGCCGAGGTGACGAAAGAGAACGTAGCGACCTGGAAGGGCTATCTCGCTGCTCTTAAGAATCGCCGCCAGTATTTCCGCGACGTCGGCCGGGCGACCGCGACCGATCACGGCCATCCAACACCGATCACCTGCGATCTTCCGGATGTCGAATGTCAGCGCCTGCTCGACCGGGCCCTGAAAGGGGCTGCGACGCCGACCGAGGCCGAGATGTTCCGTGGCCAGATGCTGACCGAGATGGCGCTGATGTCGATCGACGACGGCATGACCATGCAGATTCACCCCGGCGCTTATCGCAACCACAATCCTGAGCTTTTTGCAGCCTATGGGGCCGACCGCGGCGCCGACATTCCCCAGCGCGTGTCGTACGTCGACAACCTAAAACCGTTGCTCGACAAGGTCGGCAACCGCTCGGACCTGACGATTCTGCTCTTCACGCTTGATGAATCAAACTACGCGCGCGAATTGGCGCCGCTGGCCGGGCATTATCCGTGCCTGACGCTGGGTCCGGCGTGGTGGTTCCACGATTCGCCGGAAGGCATGATGCGCTTCCGCCGGGGCTGCACCGAAACCGCGGGCTTCTACAACACCGCCGGCTTCAACGACGACACTCGTGCGTTCCTGTCGATCCCGGCCCGTCACGATGTCGCCCGCCGCATGGACTGCGTGTATTTGGCCGAACTGGTCGCTACCAAGCGGCTCGAAGAAGAAGAAGCGGCCGAGGTCGCCGTCGCACTCGCCTATCAACTGCCGAAAAAGGCGTATCATTTGTAGCCCTCGCCCTGAGGGCGAGTGGGCATCTCGAAGGATGAACGCCGAAAAGCGCTAACGAAAAAGCCCTCGCCGTGTAGCGAGGGCTTTTTTGTTGCAGCGCAACGCTGCAAACTTATTTCTTCGCTTTGGCGTCGTCCGCAGCTTTCTTGGCATCTGCGGCGGCCTTGGCGTCGGCGGCGGTTTGCGCCTTGGCAAGCTCGTCTTTGAGGAACTGCCGCGACGGATCGAGGTTTACCGCGTCCTGCAGCTTGGCCACGGCCGTCGCCGGATCACCGGCGGCGAGGGCGGCCTCCGACTCGGCGACGTCACAATTGATCTTGGCGGGTTTGTTGTCCGGATCGAGGTTCAGCACCGCCCTGAACTTTTCGACGGCACCCGCAGCGTTGCCAGCCTTGAGCAGGGCGACGCCTTCGTTGTTGAGCGCACCGGCCTTGACGGCCGCCAGGCTCTCCTTGACCTTCTTGGTCACGCCGAACTTGCCGGCGGGATCTTGCGCCAGGGCTTCTTCCAGAAACGCAGTGGCCCCGGCTTCGTCCTTGGCATTGAACTTGGCTGTCGCGGCGTTGAGCAGCGTAAGCTCGAAGTTCTCTTTGAAGGTGGCGGTCTTCTTGGCGTACTTGGCGATCGGCTCGATCAGCTTGATGGCTTCGCGATGCTTGGCGATAGCACCGTCGAGATTGCCTGCTTTTTCGAGGTCGAGGGCGGTGATTTCCGCTTCATCGGCCTGATCGCCGACGGATGCGGCCGCCTGTGCTCCCGGCACGACCATGATAAATGCCGCAAAGACAGCCAAAACACTGAGATGTGAGAACCGCATTCGGACCTCCCCCTTTATGACTTTGGTACCATTCTCTGAATGACTTTTGTACCGTTCCCTGACGGCGAATTTTAGTGCAGTGTGAGGGAGATGGCCAAGCCGTTGACGAATATGTCGCACGGCTTCTTCAGCGGGATTTTGGTTGCGCCCGGTCCCGCAGGCGCGGCAAAACGCAAGGTGAACCATGCATATCCAGTCGGTCTTCCTGTTCGATCTCGACGGCACACTGGTTGACAGCGTCTATCAGCACGTTCTGGCCTGGATGGAGGCGCTCGACGGCGAAGGGGTCGAGCTTTCGGTGTGGCGGATCCACCGCAAGATCGGCATGAGCGGTGGCCTGTTTGTCGACCAATTCTTGCGCGAGACCGGCCTTGCCATCACGCCCGAGTTGCTGGCACGCCTGCGCGAGCGTCACGCAGCGGCCTACAACCGCAACATCCATATGGTGAAGCCGCTGCCCGGTGCGCACGCCCTCTTGCAGGCGCTCGACGACGGCGGCATTCCGTGGGCAATTGCCACCTCGGGGCGGCTCGAAACCGCCAAGCCCAATTTGGACGCGCTGGGCGTCGATCCGGCCAAGAACGTCGTCGTTACCCGCGACATGGTGCGCTACGCCAAGCCCGATCCCGACCTGTTCCTGACTGCCGCCGAAAAACTCGGTCAGCCGATCGAGAACTGTGTTGTGGTCGGCGATTCGATCTGGGACATGCTGGCGTCACGGCGCTGCCGCGCCCTTGGCGTTGGTCTGCTCTCCGGCGGCTACGGCCAGGACGAACTGGAGCGTTCCGGCGCCGTGCGCGTCTACGAAGACCCGTCGGATTTGCTCAAGCACCTGGATGAAGTTGGCGGGCGGCGTTAAACGCGGTCTGCGGCTTACAGCTCGACCTGCGCCCCCAATTCGACCACGCGGTTGGTCGGTAGCCGATAATAGTGCGCCGGCGACAGGGCGTTGGTCGCCAGCCAGGTGAACAGCGTCAGCCGCCAGCGGCTCATCTGCGGCGTTTGGGACGCCACCAGTGTGTCGCGGCCGAGGAAGAAGCTGGTGGTTTCGGGATCGACGGCAAGGCCGAAGCGGCGCGCATCGGCCAGACTCTTCGGCAGGTCGGGGCTTTCGAAGAAACCGTGGCGGATATGGATGCCGTAGAATCCCTTGCCCAGCTTCTCGACGTCGAGCTGCTTGCCCGCGGCCACGAATGGCGTATTGGCGACGCGCACGTCGACGATCAGGACGCGCTCGTGCAGCACTTTGTTGTGTTTGAGGTTGTGCAGCAGCGCGCCCGGCACCGTATCAGCCCGCGGCGCCAGGAAGACACCGGTGCCCGACACCCGCGTCGAGATGCGATCGACGTTCTGCAGGAAGATGGGTAATGCCACCGCGTTGCGACGGTGACGGTCGGCCTGGGCTCTGCGGCCGCGCCGCCAGGTGTCCATCACCACGAAGACGCAAGCCGCGATCAGCAATGGCAGCCAGCCACCTTCGAAAATCTTGAGCGCGTTGGAGGCGAGGAACGCGAGATCGACCAGCGCCAGGGCACCGAACAGCGGTAGCACGAGCCGTACCGGCCAATGCCATTGCTTGACTGCGACGATGCCCACCAGAACCGTCGAAAGCCCCATCACGCCTGTCACCGCGATGCCGTAAGCGGCAGCGAGGTTGTCCGAGGTGCGGAAAATCAGGACCACCAGCACCACGCCGACGCATAAGTAAGCGTTCATCCGCGGCACATAGATCTGGCCGGATTCCTGCGCCGAAGTGTGGCGGATTTCCATGCGTGGCAATTGCCCGAGTTGCACGGCCTGACGGGTGATCGAATAGACCCCGGTGATGACCGCTTGGCTGGCGATGATCGTCGCCACCGTCGCCAGCACCACCATGGGATAATGGGCCCAGTGCGGCGCCAGCGAGAAGAAGGCGAAGGCGGCATTGGCCGGATGGCGCAGCACCGACGCGCCTTGGCCGAAATAGTTCGCGATCAGCGCCGGAAACACGAAAAGGACCCACGCCAGCCGGATCGGCCCTTTGCCAAAATGGCCCATGTCGGCGTAGAGCGCTTCGCAGCCCGTCACCGCTAGCACCACCGCGCCGAGCGCGACGAAAGCGGTCCACGGTTCTTCGACGAACAGCTCCAGGCCGTAGGCTGGATTGATCGCCAAGAGAATCTGCGGCGTCTCGATGATGGAGATAACGCCCAAGACCGCCAGCACGATGAACCACACCACCATGATCGGCCCGAACAGCTTGCCGACCATATCGGTGCCGCGCGCCTGGATCAGGAACAGGCCGACGAGGATGACGAGCGACAGCGGCAGCACCAGATGCGCCAAGGCCTGGTTCTCGACCGTCAGACCTTCCACTGCCGACAGCACCGAGATCGCTGGCGTCAGGATGCCGTCGCCGAAAAACAACGCCAGCCCGAAGATCGCCGCGGTGCCGATCGCGATTTTGGCGGTGCGCGATAGGCGGCGCACGCGATGGGCCAGCGAAGCCAGTGCCAGAATGCCGCCTTCGCCGTCGTTGTCGGAGCGCATGATCAGGACGACGTATTTTAGGGTCACCACCACGATCAGCGCCCATATGATCAGACTCGTCACGCCCATGATCGCGGTCTGGAACGCCACGTTGTGACTGGCGGCCAGCGCCGATTGCTTGAAGGCATAAAGTGGGCTGGTGCCGATATCGCCGTAGACCACGCCGAGCGCACCGAGCGTCAATGCGGTGTTGCGCTTCCAATGGCGGGGGATTTCGGTGGCCGGTAAGGAAGCCGCGATGGTGGTGTTCACGTTATGAACGTACGAGACATGCGCGCTCCCGAAGGCTTCCGGCCTTAAGATTTTCAGAATGCCGGAAAGGGCGCGGAACATAGCCGCGTGGACTAGGGCTGCAAGAGGTGGAAACGCGTAAAAGCCCTTTATGACGCGGCTATATATGAACCGGATATGCGATTTCATGAAATCCGGCGGCCATATATATTGATTTTTCACGAAAGGCGTCAGAATTTATATGGAACCTATATTTTGTGTCCGCTCGCTTTGCCATCAGGAATTGCGCTGCGACCACAGTTCTTGGAGCCCGGATTCTACCGCCCGCGCCTCGGTCAGGCGGCAAAGCCGCGATTTCGCCGCGCGCCGTTCGCCCCCGTCTTGCGGAAATGGCGCCTGCTCGATGTACCAAGCCAGGTGCTTGCGGAAAATCTTGATGCCGTTGGTCTCGCCGTAAAACGCGATGCTGTCGCTGAGATGAGCGAGCGCGATGGTGAGCCGCTCCGCCAGCGATGGTTCGCTTGCGGCGCTTCCCGTCCGCAAATAGCGATCAATTCCGGCGGCGATCCACGGCCGTCCGCAGGCGCCGCGTCCAATCATCACCGCGTCGGCGCCTGACTGCTTCAGTGCTTCGCACGCCGACGCGTCGTCGATGATGTCGCCGTTGACGATCACCGGCAGCGACACCGCCGTTTTCACCGCCTTTACGGCATGCCAGTCGCAGGCACCCTTGTAGAATTGGTTGCGGGTGCGTGCGTGCACCGTGATCGCCTTGACGCCGGCTTGTTCGGCGCGCACCGCCAGTTCCGGCGCATTGTAGCTGGCCTCGTCCCAGCCGAGCCGCATTTTCAGCGTCACCGGCCGCGATGTCCCGTTCACCGCCGCAGCGATCAGCCGTTCGGCGTGATCGAGGTTTCGCATCAGCGCCGCGCCGCACAACACGCCGGTCACCTCGCGCGACGGGCAGCCCATGTTGATGTCGATGATGTCAGCACCGGCCTTTTCGGCCATTTTGGCGCCGAGCTCGATCCAGCGCGCCTCGCGCCCGACCAGTTGCACGACGTTGAGATCCTTGCCATCTAGCGCCGCCCGCCGCACCACATCGGGCCGCCCATCTGCGAGTGCGTCGGCCGCCACCATTTCGGTGACGGTATAACGGGCGCCGGCACGGGCCGCCGCCCGGCGGAAGGGCAGGTCTGAGACCCCGCTCATTGGCGCGATCAGCACGCGTGTGCCGATGTCGACATCGCCGATTTGGAACTCTTCGTACATTGCCGATGGTGTGGCAGAGCGGGGCGCCCGGCACAAGTATCCGGTGCCGCCGTGCCGCGTCAGAAGCACTCCCGTTCGAGTTTTTCCAGCGCAGCCAGCGCCGCCTCGTCGTCATGATCCTCGAACAGTTCGGCGATGTAATAAACGTGACTGTGCAACAGCAGCAGCCGATCGGCCACCGGCACGTCGGCGGCTTCGGCTTTGACAAAACGCTGCTTGAAGCGCTCCCAGAATGGATTGGTCAGCTTGGGATCATCGATATAACGGTGGAGATGCCCCAGCACCGCCTGCATGTTGGCGTCAAAATCGATGCCGGAAAAACTCACATACCGATCTGTCATCACGCGGCCTCAGGATTCGCCATGCGCGGCGATGGCGTCGATGAAGATTTGGCCGAAATCGCGCAACTTTGAGGTGCCGACGCCGCTGATTTCGGCGAAGGCTTCGAGATCGCGCGGCGCTTTGCGGGCCATGTCCTGCAGCGTCTTGTCGGAAAAAATCAGATAAGCCGCAACGCGGCGGCGAGCGGCGAGGGTGAGGCGAAGGCGTTTCAGCATGGCGAACAGGTCAGCCGCGGAATCGTCAAGGGTTGCTGCAGCGGCTGCTGCCCGTTCTTTGCGACTGGTGCGGTGCGGTTGCTCGGCGCGCGCCATGAACCGCACAGCGCCTTTGAGAATCGCCTTGCCGTCGGACGAAAGCGCCAGCCCGCCATAGCCGGCAACGTCATGAATAAGAAACCCGCCCGCGACGAGCTGGCGGATCAGCGACCGCCATTCGCCTTTCTTGCGCGCGGCGCCCGCTCCGAAGGCATCGAGTTGGTCGTGCCGGCAGGCCGTGATCTTTTCAGTTTCGTCGCCACTGAGCACATCGACGATATGCGCCGCGCCATAGCGTTCGCCGGTTTGGTAGACGATGTTCAGGATCAGCTGGGCCGCGGCCGTCGCATCGGTCATCGCGGCCGGTTCGAGACAGGCATCGCAGTTGCCGCAAGGCTCGGCGTTTTCGCCGAAATAGGCGAGCAGGGTCCGGCGCCGGCAGGTCGCCGCTTCGCAATAGCCGATCAGCGCGGCGAGTCGTTGATGCTGGCGCCGCTTGTGATCGTCGCTGGTATCTTCCTCGTCGATGAACATGCGCCGCATGCGGATGTCGCCGAGCCCATACAGCATATGCGCTTCGGCCGGTTCGCCGTCGCGCCCGGCGCGGCCGATCTCTTGATAATAGGCTTCCAGGGTTGCTGGCAGATCGGCGTGAAAAACATAGCGCACGTCGGACTTGTCGATGCCCATGCCGAAGGCGATCGTCGCCGCCATCACGGTATAGGGTTCGGTCATGAAAGCATTCTGATGGGCTTCGCGCGCCTCGGCGCTCATGCCGGCGTGATAGGCCAGCGCCTTGACGCCCGCCGCTGTAAGAAGAGCTGCCGCCTCTTCGGTGCGCTTGCGTGACAGGCAATAGACGATGCCGCTCTGGCGCGGATGGGCTTTGACGAAATCGAGAAGCTGCTGCTTCCAGCCCTGCTTGGCGGCCACCGTCAGGCGGATGTTGGGGCGATCGAAGCCGAGCACGATCTGTTCGACGGCGCCGCCGAACAGCTTGTCGGCAATGTCGGCGCGGGTGGTCTCATCGGCGGTCGCCGTCAGCGCCATGATCGGCACAGTGGGAAATGTCGTACGCAATTGCGCCAGCGCGGCGTATTCGGGCCGGAATGCCGGGCCCCATTGCGCGATGCAATGCGCTTCGTCGACCGCGATCAATTCCAGCGGCAGCTTGGCCAGCGCCGCCAGCATCGGGGCCGTCATCAGCCGCTCGGGCGACATATATAAGAGTCGCGTCTGGCCTACCGCGGCGCGCCGCCAAGCTGCGACATTGTCCTCGCGGGAATGCGACGAATTGATGGTGTCGGCGGCCACACCCGCCAGCCGTAAGGCTTCCACTTGGTCCTGCATCAGCGCGACGAGTGGCGAGACCACGATCGACAGGCCGCCTAGCACCAAGGCTGGCACCTGAAAGCACAGCGACTTGCCCGAGCCGGTCGGCATGACGCACAGCGCGTTGCCGCCGTTCAGCACGACCTCCATCGCCCGTTCTTGGCCGGGGCGGAAGGCCTCGAAGCCGAAAACTTCTTTCAGAATCTGCCGGCACGACGCGGCATGATGAGCGGGAGCATTCATACCGCTTCTCGCATTCACACCCTGCGGCCCAGCGCGACATCGCTGACGAAGGGATTGGTCCGGCGTTCTTCGGCGAAGCTCGACATCGGGCCATGGCCGGGCACGAAGCCAAGATCGCCCAGCGGCCAGAGTTTTTCGACGATGGAATGGATCAGCGTTGCGGCATCGCCGCCGGCCAGATCGGTGCGCCCGATCGAGCCTTTGAACAGCACATCGCCCGAGAACGCGATGTTGGCTTCGGGCTGGACAAAGACGACGTGGCCCGGTGTATGTCCGGGGCAGTGGATCACATCCATCGTCACCTCGCCGAAGGAGACCGTATCGCCATCGCCGAGGAAGCGGTCCGGCGTGCAGGGCTCGGCGTGCCCGAAGCCCGGCGTGGTCCGGTTCTGACCCAGCGCGTCGAGCAGGAAGCGGTCGCCCTCGTGCGGGCCTTCGAGCCGCGCCCCGGTGCGCCGCTTCAGTTCGGCCGCCCCCGAGGCATGGTCGAGATGACCATGGGTGAGAAAGATCTTCTCCACCGTCACNCCATTGCGGGCCGCCGCCGCGATCAAACGGTCAACCTCGCCGCCGGGATCGATNANNGCGCCCTGCTTGGTGACGTCGCACCACACAAGGGTGCAGTTCTGCTGATACGGTGTGACCGGAAGGATAGCGGCATGAAAGAGCGGGGAGGTCATGGAATGCCTGGAATGGATGGCGGAGGATGGAGAACTTGAAATGAACCGTCTCAGCTCCTGACTCAAGAAAGCCGGTATTTTTTCGGTTTGCGGGTACGGATGAGGGACCAAGCCTTCACCGAATTTACCATGTGTCCCTCTCTTCTCACCGGTCCCAACCGACATTCCTCCGAAAAATGTCGAACAAGGATCGGCTCATTGAACGCGCCGAGATTCTGGCAACCGCGTCGGCCACCTTCAGATACGGCAGGTGGAGCAATTGCGGCAAGAGGCTAGGTTGCTGGTGCGGTCCGATTGCAGAAACCCCGCTCTGGTCGGGTACCGTCAGACCGGCGGGAGGGGCTCGGTGCCCTTGTCCAGCAACGCCAGGTACTTCGAATAGGCAAACAGCCGATTGCGCCGTTTGCCGGTGACTTCGTGGACGATCCCGGCTGAAGCGCGCCGCGCATATTCCACTGCGCATGCCAAAGGTTCGCACGCGTAGAGCCGCTTGGGAATCCCATACGAGATTCAAATGTCAGATTTTATCCACCAGAATTCCGGTGACAGCGGCTCTTCCTGCATCGGCTACAACGCCCGCGGATTGGCGCCGTCCGTGCGCAGAAATTCGCTCAAGGACGTCACTTGAATGGTGTCGGGAAGCATCTCGGCCGCATGGTGCAGTGCCCCCAGAAATAGAATGCCCGTCTCGCCGGTCTGTAATGTCTGGTCTATGCGTTGCGCAACGAAGCTGTCCCTGCGCTCCAACAGGTCGCGGAAGATCTCGGCATTTTCGTTCTTGTCCGCGTCCGCGCCAAGGCTGCTCGCGCCAGTGTGCACGCCCGCCATGATCAGCTCATATTCCTTGCGAAGCAGGTTCGGGTCTTCCGTTCCCTCGATTTTCGCACCGCGTTCCGCGAGTTTCAGCAAAATGCGGTAGTTCGCTCCGCCTTGCTGGGCGAGGTCGCGAACGATCTTTTCCTCCAATCCGCAGACCGGCAGGCCATCCTGGTAGAGCCGCAGTTTGGTGTAATCAAGGGGAAGACGGTCCATTGCGATTTCCAAGGCGTTCCAAAATTCGGTGAGAGCTTCTCTACTCGCCTTCCACGCTTTCTCTCCTCCCTTTTCGATATAGGCTTGGCGTACGCGCTCCTGGAGCGGGCCAAGATCGGCTTGGCTGTGAACAATCGGAATGTGAATGAGCCGTCTCAAGCTTGTCCTCCTGTTTGGCCCGTCTAACGGTCAATACCGGTTCCGCGAACGGCGGCCCGAAAATGCTCCATGCGAATGGCAAGATGCTGGCCAGCTTCGGCCTTGTTCTTGTGACTTGCCAAATATTCCCGGATTGCTGCCAGACTGGCATTGCGACAGGCCAGTTCGATATCGGCGCCGCTCTGGCCCTCGCTCGCTGCGCCGGCGAGTTCCGCGAGGTCCACATCGTCGGCCAGCGGCCGGCCGAGCGTATGAACCTTGAAGATCGCGAGCCTCGCAGCCGGATCAGGCGGCGGCAGTTCGATCAGAAAATCGAACCGTCCGGCCCTGAGCAGTGCCGGATCGACAAGGTCTTTACGGTTTGTAGCAGCCAGGACGACGACGCCCTTCAGTTCCTGCACGCCATCCATCTCGGTAAGGAGTTGGGCAATCGTGCGATCGGTCACCGAACTGCCTTCGCCGCCGCCACGGCGCGGCGCGATGCTGTCGATCTCGTCGAGAAACACGATACAGGGCGAGGCGAGTTTCGCCTTATGGAACAACTCGCGCACGGCCCGCTCGGTTTCGCCCACCCAGCGGCTCATCAAGGCTGGACCTTTGACCGAGATGAAGTTTGCCCCGCTTTCTGTCGCCACGGCCTTGGCGAGGAGGGTCTTGCCGACGCCCGGAGGTCCATACAGCAGAATGCCCTTGGGCGGAACGACCCCGGCTTCCTTGAACAGATCCGGATGCTGCGCCGGCCACTCGATGGATTCGTTGAGGATGCGCTTGGCTTCGTCCAGGCCGCCGATATCGGACCATTTAACATCGGCCGCTTCGGTGAACATTTCGCGGATGGCCGAGGGCTCGATCAGCGCCAGAGCTTCCTGGAAATTGTCCATGCCCACCGTCAGCTTCTCCAGATCGTCGGCGGGTATGTCGTCCAGATCGAGGCTGAAGCCTGAAAAAAGCTTGCGCAGCCGCGCCATCGCCGCCTCGCGGCAGAGCGACTGCAGGTCGGCGCCGACAAACCCATGCGTGACCTGTGCCAGCCGATCGAGACTCACATCCTCGGCCAAGGGCATGCCGCGCGAGTGCACTTGCAGAATTTGCAGACGGCCAGGCTTGTCGGGAACGCCGATGGCGATTTCACGATCGAAGCGACCTGGGCGGCGCAGAGCGGGATCGATGGAGTCCGGGATATTGGTGGCGCCGATGACGATCACCCGGCCCCTGCCTTTGAGTCCATCCATCAGCGTCAGAAGCTGGGAGACGACCCGGCGTTCGACCTGCTGCTCGCTGCCGAGCGAGGTGCGCTTGGGCGCAATCGCGTCGATCTCGTCGAGAAAGATGATGCTGGGCCCCGCGCTGGCCTCTTCGAACACTTTGCGCAGATGTGCTTCGCTCTCGCCGTAGAACTTATGCATGATCTCCGGGCCACTGAGGCCGAAGAACTTGGCGTCGGTCTCGTTGGCCACGGCGCGTGCGATCAGCGTCTTGCCGCAGCCCGGCGGACCGTAAAGCAGAACGCCCTTTGGTGGATCGATGCCGAGTTGCTCGAAAATCTCGGGCCGCCTGAGCGGCAATTCTATCATCTCGCGGATCGACCCTAATTCCCGCTGCAAGCCGCCGATGTCTTCATAGGCAATCCGCTGTTGCTGGGAACCCCCGGCCTGCTGCCCGCTGACCTCGATGGCCGTTGCGGGATGAATCACCACCGCACCCTGCGGCACCGTCTTCAGCACGGTGAAATCGCGGGTACGGGTTCCCATCAGGGTGGCGCGGACCCGATCGCCTTCGGTGATGACGAGTCCTTCGAGCAGCCTCGCCACATAATCTTCGCGCCCCTTTGCATGGGAGGTATCGTCCGTCGGCGCGAGCTTGACCCGCGTGGCGCGAGCGTAAGGCGCCGGCAACAGCCGGACTTTTCCGCCCAAGCTGACCTTCGCATTGTCGCGCGTCAGTCCGTCGATCTGCACGATGCCTTTGCCGCGATCGCCTGGAAAGGCGGACATCGCCTTGGCGGCGGTTTCCCGCTCGCCGACCAGCCGAACGACATCGCCAGGCTCGATACCCATGCTGGCCATGTCGGCGGGATCGAGACGGGCCAGACTGCGGCCGACATCCTTGGGGAGCGCTTCGGCAACTTTCCTGGTGATTTCTGGCGAAGGGGCGTTTTTTTTGCCGGCAACGATCTTCTCATCCATTGCGTGTCTCATTAGCTAGATCTTGGAAACCGCCGAGCCGAAGAGCGAGGTCGTCATCGGTCAAACCGAAATGCTCCTTCAGTTCCGCCATGCGTTCTTCAAGCCGGAGCAGTGCGATTCCGAGGCGTTCGATTTCGTCGTCGGTCAACGTGCCGCTGTCGACCCGGCGGATCGCCTGCTTTTCGACGAGTTGGCGAACCGTATCCACCACGACCAGAACGAGCCGGGCGAGATCGTCGCCCGTCGTGTCGGGATCGGCGCGGCCACCCTCCGCGGTGGCGGGGCGAAAGAGTCCGTGGCGCATCGAAGCCGCAGCGGCCGGCTGTTGCACGGCGTCGCCCGGAATGCCGTCTGGCGCGGTAGCACACATGGGTTCATGTATCGGCATTATTGTGCTCCTGAGAGAGGTGCCGCGGCGACGAACGAATAGGGCGGCCAAGGGCCGGTACAGGTCACCTCGAATTGCGGATGATCTACGCGAAAGCGTTCGAGTGCGTCGGCAAACGCCGGGACTAGGTCACGTTCCACCAAGCACGAGGCCCGATAGCCAGCCGATGCATCCGCTGGCGGCGCGCAAACGATATCCTTCAAAACTGCATCAAGCTTCTGCCGCAGCAACTGCCCCAACTGTTTTGCACTGTCCTCCCGCGCGATCTCGTTGTGGTGATGGCGCATTCTGGCGCGCAGATAGGCCGCGCCGCGGCCCGTTGGCTCGTCATCGTTAGACGTGCCGATTAGGCTGTGCAGGGCGGTTGCAACTTGATGATCGGTAGTCAGGACCCGTAATCCCGTGGCCCGCAATGGTATGCTCCGGTTGCCGTCCACGATCCGCAATGCGAGTTCGACCTTGCCTCGTACGCGTTCGAGATCGTTCAACAGGTCATTTGTCAAAGGCCCAAGGAATTCTCTCAGTGTGTCCGCGTTGGGACAAATCGTGCCGAACCGTAACGGCAAAACGGTATGGTCCTGCATGAGCCGCTCTAGGACCCGTTCATGACGCCAGACATTGTGTGGCATTGCCGCGATGATGCGGGAGGACAAACCGCTTACGGCCGCCGCGAACGTGCCGCACGATACGGACACGACATCGCCAGCTTCGTGCCCTTCGCCGGGAAGGGTCTCGAAGCGATGCGAGTCTACTATGCCATAGACGTAAAGCATCGTCAGAGACCTTCGTTTTTGGTCAACTTGGCGCTGGCTCGGGATGTACCGAGGAATCTCTCCGCCGTATCATAGGAGGCCACAAGCACCTTCAAGCCGACATAGACCAGATCGACGCCAGCGAGCGAAATAATGGCTTCACCCCACAGGACCACACCCTTGTTCAGTGCGCGATCAAGCAGATCGGCCAGAGACAAGTCGTCGTCATTCCCGATTTGAATGCCCATCTTGCTGCTCTTCCTGCCGGTAATCGGCGAAGCTGAACGGCGGCCAAGGTCCGCAGATCTCGTAGTGGAAACCGCGCGGTCCAAGGACCTTCCGGAATTCTTCGATCAAGTCAAAGAAGCGCTCCTCATCGGTTTTGGCCACGAGGTAGGCGCCATTCCACACCATATCGTCCGTGCGTCCGTGTACGTCCGCGGGTTGGAACTTCATCGTTGCATCCGCACGGGCAATCTCGCTCAGGCGCAGACGGTTCTCGTTTACATCTTGCGCGACGATGCGCTCGATTTCGGCGTCGCCGAGACGCGCAATCCGCCGTTGCAGGAAGAAGGCGCGGCCTTGCGCCGCCGCGGCGAGTTCGCTCTGGGCTGCGAGCATGGCCGGAGACTTCTCGCCGAGATGATCGCGCATAATCGTGCTGTCACAGAATATCTTGACGCCCCACTCTTGCGCGCCGGCGACTCGCTCAAGGGCCTTAAGAAGGCCTTGGCGATGCTCGTGCAACATGCTGGATACCGTTTCGCCGTCTGAGAACAGCGCACCGAATCTCATGGGCAGAACGGTTTGAGTGCCGAGCAGGCTTTGCAGAACACGGTGATGATCCAGTATCAGTTTTTTGGCCTGTTCGGGATCCTTCAGTTCTTCCTCGAAGGGCGTGCCGACTGCCGGTGTTGCCACCATGCTAACGAGCGCGGCCATTCCATCGCCCGTAATGGTACCCACGGGACCGTCTGCAAGCCCCCTCAGGTGCGGATCAATTGATTCTATGCCGCCATTTTCCGCGCGGACGATCCCGTAGACATAGACACTCCGCGGTTTGGCGGGCTCGGAGAGGACATCTTTTCTTTCAGGCTGCAACATCTAACGCGTCCTCCTGGCGCCGTATCGAAACAAGCACCGAGCGACCCACGAGCGACAGGTCCGTGGCAGACGGGGCCTCATCTGTGCCGCACGGCCTGACGCAGGTTTCCGCGTTGAGCATAAGAATGCGGCAGGCTTCCGTCAGCGCCCTCATGCTCGCATTGCCGCCAGCACCTACCGCATCGGGGTGGACACTTTTCGCGGCGCGGCGGTAAGCCAGCCGCACTTGGGCAGCGTTTGATTCTGCACCGACACCGAGCAGGCGCATCGCTTTGGCCAACGCCACAGCTTCGATGATCTCGATTTCGACCGTCGCGAAGCTATAGGGCGCCAGCGGACCGACAACGCGGCAGGTGAGCTGGCCGGCGTAGGCAGCGTCAAGCGTTTCGAGGCAGTGGTCGAGCGCAGCCATCGCATCGGCCTTCATGAGTAACACCAGATGAAGGACAACCTGATCCGCCGCGGCAGGATCGGTGATTGCGTCCACGGCGACCGCTCGCAGCGCCTCGGATAGGGAGGCGGCAAGTACCGCGCGCCGGTGATCGAGCGATTGCTTGACCTGCCTGCCGATAGCGGCGCGAATATCATCGTCCGGTGCACCGGTGTGCAGGGTCCATTTCTTCTTAAGATCGGTAATGGCGTCCTCTTTCGCGATCTCGGCGAAAATGGTCTCGACATCCCATTTGATGAGAATTTCCACCTGCACGCAGTCTGCGAGCCGATCGAAGGCAGCTTGAAAGGCCGGGGCTCCCCGTTCGAGAATGGCGCGAATGCTCATCGCGTTGGGCAGGAACGTCCCGAACTTCACCGGCAGCACTGGCGCCGTCCGCATGATATGCTCGATGGCTTTCTGATGCGCGGCGAGCTGGAGCACCAACTCTTCCCGGCTGTGGACCTGATCCTGAAAATTTGGGCCGTCGCCAACCACCGCGGCAAACGGCCCTGCCGCAACCGCCCGCAATCCGTTCGGTGCTGGGGTTATGCCGGTCGCCGTATCGGTGCCAGGTGGGGTGGGAATGATCGCGTAGACGTAAAGCGACGTTTCGCAAGGAAGCTCGGCGGGCTGCGTATTCATTGCGGTTGCCCTGCAGCTGAAGAATTTGCCAGTTGCGCCTCGAGACGCTCGAGCCGCTCCTGCAGAAGACGATTTTGTTCCGTCGTGACTTTTGCCTGCGAGGAGAGATAGGGGTCGGTCTCCCACCAGTTAATGCCCATCTCGATCGCCTTATCGACGGACGCGATCAGCAGGCGCAGGCGAATGTTGAGAAGTTCAACACCCACCAGCGAGATCGTGATATCGCCGGCGATGACCACGCCCTTGTCCAAAATCCGGTCCAGGATATCCGCCAACGAGGCGCCTTGTACCGAATGTTCCATACGTCCATTTGCAACAGCCATTGTTTGGCTCCATTTCTAGGATCCGGCTAGCGGCCCAATGCCGTTGCTTTATCAACCAGTGCCGCCGTCTTGTGCCGTAACGTCGATATTTCGCGGCAGAGGCGGCAGTTGGTGTCGTCCTGATCGTGGGCTTTGCAGTCGAGCAAGGTGGTCACGTTGTCCAGCAGCTCCCGTGCCAGAAGCCCTTTTTCGTCGGGCGCAGAGGCGTGGTTGATGGCCGCCGTGAGCCGCTGGATTTCTCTCTCACAGCCCTCGAACAGGTCGATCGGACACACGATCTGATGCGCGGTAGGTGACATCAATTGCTTCCAGCCTGATTGCGCAGGTACCTGTTGGTTCGCTCGTAACTGACGATATCGCCGGTATCGTTGAGGGCGACCTCATAGGTGGCGAGGATGTCTGTTGACGGCGGAATACGCTTCAACTCGATGGCGGTCACGGTGACTCGCCAGCCTTCGTCCGTCCGTTCGAACCCCGAGACGCTATCGGCCTTGTAGCCGGTCAGCATCGCGAGCTCGTCGCGCGCCCGGGCGATGACGACCACCGACGTGAGCAGTGTCTGGGGATTGCGATGCCGTATGGCTGGTCTCTCGCTCTTTCCGGGAGGCTGGCGATCCAGTTCGGGAATAAGGGGGTTACTTGAGGTGTTCGTCATTTTTTGCCTCTCTGATTTCCTTCAATTGCCGCAACAAAACGGCTTCACGCGTCTCGTATTCGTCGATGCTGATCTTGCCGAGGTCGAGGTCGAGTTCGAGTTCCTGGAGGCTGGCGACGACTTTGCCCTCATCCCACCGCTCCGCATTGGCCTGATCCTCGATCATGCGGGCGAGCCAAAGCAGGCCATTAATGGGTCCCAGGGCCGGTGCCGTCAGAAGGCTGCTGAGAATTCCCATGGCTCGTCATTCTCCCCAATTGACGACGATGTTGACGAAGTTGTAGGGCGGCGCCGGGCCCACATATTTGAACATCAGCCGGTCGCCGAACTCCTCGTCCAGACGCTTCACCGCGTCGTCCATCGCCGCGCTGTCTTCACGATTGATGAGAAATGCAGCGTTGAGGACCATGCGATCGCTGACGATCTTGTTGGTCTTGGTTTTGTGCGAGAACGGCTTCAGGCGCGACAGGATCATTTCCTCGTCGCGGGCGCGGATTTGGTTCATCGCCTTTTCCACTTCCTCGCCGAGCTCGATCCGTTCGTAATAGGACTCCTCTAAGGATCGTCCCTGGAGTGCGGCACGCAGCTTGCGAACTTTTGCATTTTCCTTCACGACCTCCTCAAAGGCCGCACCCTCGTGCCAGAAAGCCTTAAGCCCGAGTTCGATCCGGCCATGCATTTCTTCGAGCAATGCGGTAAATTCGTCGTAACGCAGCGCCAGCAGGCGGCTTTCGATCAATTCCGCGCTGGTCGCCACTGTTCCGAACCGCACCGGAAGAAGATCGAACTCGGTCATCAGTTCCTCGAGCACCACGGTGTGCGCCATCATGTTGCGGCGGCTGTTCTCGTATTCGATGATCGCAGAAGTGCTTACGACTGCCGCCAGGCGGCGGTAATTGATCGTTTGCACAACATCGCCGCGCTCGCCGATACCCCGCGTCTTGAATTCTCGCGGCTCGGGGCACACGATGATGGCATAGAGATATTTGCCTTCTGCTAGCTCATTTTCTTTGGCCATCCTCTTACGAGGGGGCCTCTGATCCGTCCGCCCTGCGGTGCTCTCCAGCGACGTGTTCACGATGCCGCCTTTTTCCGCACCCGTATCTCGAGCACGCCGTTATTGTATTTTTTCCGCAGACTTGCCGCGTCGACCTCAACGGGAAGCACAATTTCTTTTGCGTAGTTCCGCTCACCCTTCGACTCGATGGTCAGTATGTCGCCTTTGAGCTCCACCACAATTTCCGCGTCTTTTGCGCCGGGAAGCTCCGCCGTGACGACGACTTCGTCGTGTTCGTCGAAGACATCGGCGAGCGGTTCGCGGACCTCGTCGACGACGAAGCCCTCGCGGCTAGGGCGGACATTGCCGAAGCGTTCCACGGTTGCAGCGGACTCGCCGCCTAGCCCGGTACGAATGCTGAATCCGTAGACACCGCGGGCCTTATCTCCCAAGCCTTTAACGCTGAACTCGCCCTCGCGCGTATGTGTGCCGCCGGTTTCGACCAGCATTCCCAGAAGGTCGACTGCTTCGCCCAGGCCGCGGAAAAGTCCACCAAGTTCGATTTCGGGTTTGTCCCGGCCGCCGCCGGCTTTGGTATTCTTGGTCATGGCGTATCTCCTGTTCTCATTTGCTGTTGGAACGATGCGCGCCGCGCGATCTCGTTTCCGGGCCTAATATCCAAGTTGCATCGTCCGCCTCGGCGTCGTGGACGATCCCGGTGCATCCGTCAGAGCTTGGCCGCGCTTCTGTCCGCGGCCGCTTCGGCAGATGGCGTTTTTGACCGGAGCTTCTTCCAGCAGCGGTCTTAGCGTGGTGATTTCATCGCGAACCATGGTCAACTTCCTCGCCGTCGCTTGAAGGCGATTTTGCCAAATGTCGATTTCGCGCTCCAATCGCGCGCGCTCGTTTTCCAAACGCGCGTAACGATTGGCTATCTGGTAACGCTCCTGTGGCTCGACGCTCCGCGCCAGCGTCTGTAGCGTGGTGACGCCGCGGAGGCCGCACGGGGTTTTTCTCTTCTCCGTCTTCATGGTGGTCTCTTTCTTGCTCGGAGCCCGCTAGGCTTTCTTCACGCTAACGGCTTTCAGAGCCGGCTGGCCGGGGCAATGGTGCTCGATTAGGCTGAGCAGCATCTTCTGCTGCTGCTCATGCTTGCCGTCCGCTTTGTTCGAGAGCGCGGACTTCGACCCTAGGATGTCTATACAGACCTCGACAAATTGGCGGTCATCGATGGTGGCCCTCAGCTTTTCTTGAGCCATCAGACGGCAGATCATGATGCTCGCTCTTAGCGTCGGCGTTTGATCGTATTCACCCGTCTCGCGGAACTCGCGCACGATATCGACAATGGGCGCGACTTTTGCCGGCGCCAGTCCCGAGCGGGCTGCCGCAATGGCGACTTCAAGATCGCGGTCGGCATAGCCGACGTCGATCGTTACGATGCGGTCGCCTAGCGCATCCTGCGCATCGTGGACGCCTGCATATTCCTGGGGATTGCTGGTGAAGATCGTGCGGAACTCCGGGTGGACCTTGATATAGGGTTCGTCCTGGTTCTGCGCCGGCAGAACGAGAAGCCCTTCCTCCAGAACACTGAGAAGGACGTTATTCGCCTCGGGGCGGGATCGGGTGAACTCGTCGTAGACGAGGGTTTGGCCCTCGCGGCAAGCTGTTGTCAGACGGTGATCCGCCCATCGTTTGTCGGCCGTCTCCTCCGTTTTCGTCACAGTATGAATGTAGGCGTCGACGACCTTGCGGTAATGATAACCCTGTTGGTTGCCCACGAGGGTCGCGGTCATCATGTCCTCGTCGCCGACGATTATGACGGTCGGCCTGCCGCGCAAGGCAGCCACATGCAATGCCAGCGTTGTCTTTCCGGTGCCGGCGGGTCCGCGGAAATGAACCGAGAAGCCCGCCTTCAAATAGGCCAGCGCGCGCTTGGTTATCGCTTCGACACTTTGCGTGTGCACGAAGCCGCTGCGTGGCCGCAGTTCGAGCGTTGTCACCACTCCAGCGTCTTCCGATCGTGCGGTATCTAACATCTTCTCTTGAACTCCTCGTTTGCGCCGGTGGCGCCGTGGATCTGGCCTAGACTTGGGTGGCGCGGAGTTGCGCTTCGAAATGGCGAGCCCGGTACCAAAGTTCCCGCTCCTTGGTGAATATGGCGGGGTCATTGTCCCAGGATCTGAATTGGTCATACGCGTGCATCAGAGCGTGCTGCGCCCGGCGCCAATTATCCGAGCTCAAGGGCGCGCTCCGGCACCAGCCGGTGCCTCGCGGTATGCTCGAGGATTGCGACGCGAGGCTGCGGGCGAAAGCATCGCGCGCACCGATCATTTCACCGCTCACCAGATAGGCAACCTCGTTGCCGAATAACGCGGCGCGTTCGCTCGACAGGCCCAACCGGCGCCCTGCGACCGTCGCCATGCTTTCGATGATGCAGGCGAAAGCCTCAAGCACTTGCGGTGTTACGTCGACCGTGGTGCCGAAACTGCGATGGATCGTGAGCGCATCCGTATAAGTAAGCGAAGACATGGTGCCTAGTTTGGAGGCGCGAAAGAGACCAAAGCCGTAATCCGCCTCGCCGAAATCCCCGATCTCGCCGATTGCCTCAAGGCCAAGGCGCAGCAGGTCCCATAATCTGTCGAACACAGGCATGATGACCTGCAAATCGGGCTGAAGCACAATCTCTGGAGCGATCCCATCGCGTAGAGACAGGCGGGAAGGAATGCCCTCCAGGACCGCGAGTTCGACCGGCAAGGTGATTTCGACGCTGCCGCTGCTGCGCCCTGCCGAGCGGATATTCCGTTTTCCGAAGTCCATCACACGCCTCGATCAATCATCTGGGTCGGTCTTTCATCTCGGTCAGAACGGCAATGCAGCCGAAAGAGCAGATGGCGCTCCATTTTTTCTAGCAGAACACTTGCCCAAAACTTTGACCCGCCGTCCCGCTTGGCGCCTGCAATCCGGCACCAAGCTTGACGCTTCCACGCTCAACTGCGGGCGTGCTTTTTCTTCTTTGTTGTCTTTCGCGCGGTCGGCTTGCGCGGTGTGGCTACGGCCTTTGGGGTTGCCCTTGTCGCCGCTACTCGCCGGCGCCGCACGTCAGTGCTCACATGCTGTTCCCAAACCTCGCCAGCCTGTTGGCGGTCCTGGCTGAAACCCTTGATCAAGGCCTCGACACGTTTGCGCAAATCTTTCAGTTGGGCGTGGCGCAGGTGATCTTCCCGGCGTGCCGTCTTCACCCGCGTTGCGGTGAGATGCGCGAGTTGTTCACTCACGGCTTCGCGCAGATCGTCGGCAAAAGAAGCCAGTTGGTCCAGCAAGTCCTTCGTGGACACCTCACGTTCATTCCCAAAACGCTCGACCATGTCGACCGCGGCGCCGCGGGTGAGTGCCGCCATGCCGAAAAGATCACGCAACTTGTTCTTGGTGGCAACACGATGCGCGACCATGGTGCGCTTAAGGGAAGCTCTGTTCAGTTGATTTTCGCGCGCCAAACCCGGTTTGATTTTGGCGATAGAGGCCAGGCGTTCGCCTTGAGACGCTTCGAAACCCGTCGTGATACGGGACATTTCGCTTGTCAAAGTCATTTTGCCGGCTCCTCGTCAGCGGTGTTGCTAAGGGCGGTAGGCATCGGTGCCCAGAGACCGCCGGGTAAGGGGCGGCTCGCTGGGCACCGAACCGTTAGGCAGTTGCGGCGGCGGTGAGGCCGACGGCTTCCGCATATTTGAGGTAGGTGTCCACACCGGCGACGACGATACGGGCTTCGATGGACAGCAGCTCGATACCGACGAGCGAGACGCGCACCCAAGCATCGACCACGATGCCCTTGTCGAGGATGCGATCGACGACTTCGGCTAGGCTACTCGACGCATTCATTTTCTCAATTGCCATTTGACTCTCCAGTTCAGGGATCCTCGGACGAAGGATTTCGTTCGCGTTGGAACGCAAGCATCCTCTCAAGAAACGCTACGCCACACTACTGAGGAGACTCCCATCTTCGCGGGTGTGATTCCCCCGAAAAGGGTTGCAACACAAACGATCGAGATAATTTCTATTCTGATCGAAGAGATCACGCTCAAATGCTGCAGCACTTATTAATCTTTCATTCACGATGACGAGGGACGAAGAGGCCGACGTTCTGTCGAATGTAGGAACGGCATTCGTTTGCTAGTTGCGCGACTGGCAGAGGTCGCACCTATCCGCGTCGTAAAGAGTTTGCGCATCTATATCGGCCGCGGCTTTCTAGGAGGCGGCAGACCGTTTTGCTAAACCGCAAGAGCACACTGCCGCTCAACCAATACTCGCAGAACAATTGCCATGGGTGCACGCCAGCGGCATGGCGGTCTGCATCGGGCACGATTGCACTTTATGCAGAACTTCCATCACACTGTTGCAGTCAAGCTTGTGCACGATGTTCTGTCGCTGGCGCTCAATGGCTTTGACGCTTTTCAAAAGGTTCCGGGCAATTGCCTTGTTCGAAAGGCCCAACCTCAACTGGTCAAGAACGGCTCGTTCGGTTTCGGTCAGCCGGGCAATCGTCTTCTGTATCGCTTCGCAACTTCGACGTTTGGAAACCCATTGGTGGTCTTCGAAACAGTAGCGCTCCAGCCTGTTGAGAAAGGAATTGTCGTCGAGGGGTTTTTCAAACACGGTCGCAGCTCCCATCTCCATGGCTGCGACGGTGGTCTGAACGTCGGCATATGCGCTGATCAGGATGACAGGAACAGAACTCTTCTGGCGCAACAGCCTCAGTACCTCCAGACCCGATAGCGTCGGCAAACGATAATCGAGGACAACGCAGCCAGGGCGATCGAGGCTCGCCGTCTTCAGAAAACTGTCGGGATCGCTCCAGCCTTCAACATGCAAGCCGACGGATTCGATCAGGGCACACAGCGAGTCCCGAAACCTGTCGTCGTCATCGACGATGTTAACATGGCCGCTCAAGATCTGTTCACTTGCTGTCCTCCTGCCCTAGCGTTTGTTCGCTCGGCAGAACCATCTCCATGCATGTCCCGTGGTGCTTCGAGTGGCAAGCAACACGTCCCCGGTGCCAGCGCACGATATCGCCAGCAATGGCAAGACCGAGGCCGCTTCCATTCTCGCGTGCCGTAACGAAAGGTTCGAATATCTTGTCGCGGATGGCTTCTGGGAGACCGCAACCGTTGTCGAAGACCTGGATCGTCGTCGTCTCGGGAGTCGCCATGGCAATACGGATTATCAGTTTCCGCCCGGAGATCTTCGGGTCGTCGAGCGCCGCGATACTGTTGATCAAGACGTTGTAGAGCGCCGTTCCCAGCAGTTCCTTGACCCCGTTCACCTGGGTGCGACCGGTGCGGACCTCAAGACGGATCCGGACCTGTTTGGCATCCGCCAGGGGCCTCAGCCGGTCGATTTCCTCCCGGCACACTTCGGTAAGGCAGACGCTAGATCTTGTCGTCGGCCGGCGCTCCGTCAGCAATCGTAGTTGCTTGATGATGGTGGACGCGCGCAACGCTTCCGCCTTGATGCCCTTAAGGTACTCGTCGATATCGGCAGGCCGGATCACCGACCTCGCGAGATGCCGAGAGAGCGTATTGGCGAGATTGATGATGGTCCCGAGCGGATGGTTGAGTTCGTGCGCGACATAGGCGGTCATCACGCGCACGGTCGTTTCACGCTCCCATTGACGGCCCAGATCGCTGCCTACGGCTTCGAGCATGGGCCCACCTCTTCTCGGTCGAACCGTTCGGTTCGACTTTGTCTGCGAAAACGCCGAAAGGCCGGCGCCTCTGCGAGAGTCGGAATGAGCAACTTCCATTGACGAAAACCGCGCGTCAGAGCGGCCCGGTTATGTACAAACCCACCGAGCTGAAGAGTATGCCATACATTTGAACTCGCACCGGGACTGGCATAGGCGTTGATGGACATCTTATTCCGCCCGGAATTTCCTGTTCCAAATTCCTGCTGGATAGGCCGTATGGTCGGCTTCTCGATTTTAGAGAGACTATATGTCTTAAAAACAAATATGATAGATGCGGAAAATACGCACATCGCCGAATAATTCCCCTTCGTCGGTATTGGGACGATAATCATTCATTAATTATGCCACGGCGAAGTCGTGTGCCGTGGACGTCATCGCCGCGAAGAAGGCGTGTCCCGGAGGCAAACCCGTCGTGAGAGCAAGTTCCCTGCGCGGGTCGCAAAAAATGCTGCGAACGCCCTGGCGCTTTGCCACGCCGAATTGGCTGGAGACCCTACGGCATTCGCGGCCTCGACTGTCGCCGCAGCCGGAGTGCTCTGAGTTGGGGAATGTTGGAATGACGGTCTCGTCGCTTCCGCACACCGATAGCAATTGCAAATTACCAAATAGAAATAATAGCGTAGGATGAGAAACTCGAAATGAACCCTCTCTGCTCCTGACCCAAGGAATCCGGGATTTTCTGTTTACGGGCACGGCTGAGAACGAAGAGAACGAAACCACCAGGGGGGGGCGCGGCTTGACGGGCTGCGGCGGTGTTGTCGTGCAACCCATGAGCAGGCAAGCGGCGGCCGTCCAATGCTGACGGACAATCATCATGGAATGCCCTATTCGTAGCGCAGGGCATCGATGGGATTGGCGCGGGCAACGTGCAAGGCGTGACCAATCACGGTCGTCCAGGCGATGGCGAGCGCAAGTAGCCCTGCCACGATGAAGTAGATCGGGTTCAGCGTGATGCGATAGGCATAACCCTCGAGCCAATGCTGTAGGTAGTACCAAGCCACCGGCCAAGCGATGAGGTTCGCCAGCAGCACCGGAATAGAGAATTGCCACAACAACAGGCGGACGATATCGCGGGTTCGTGCGCCCATGACTTTACGGATTCCAATCTCCTTGGTTCGCCGTCCGACCGTGAACGCGGCAAGTCCGAACAAGCCGAAGCTGGCGACGAAAACCGAAAGGATGACAAAAATGCTCATCAGCACGCCCTGCCGTTCCGCATCGGCGTATAGCCGATTCATGCTGTCGTCGATGAACCAGCGCACGGGCGGTTTGTCGGGAATAAACCGCTGCCAGATGCGGTCGATTCCGGTCAGGGTCTCGGGAATCATCCCCGCCTTCAGCCGCACCGAAATGTTCCGGAAGAGTTGCGGGTTGTCGTAATAGACCGTCGGCGCCACCTGCACGGCTTGCGCCCCGGCGAACAGAACGTTGTGAACGACGCCGACAATGGTCACACGTCCGCCGATCATATCGACGGTCTTGCCGATAGCGCTTTCGGGCGTAAAGCCGAAGTCGCGGGCGGCGTTTTCATCGATCAGGATGTTGCGCCCATCCTCAGGGCCTATCCCATGATGAAGATCGGCACCGCGGTCACGCGCCAAAAAGCGACCGGCGAGCAGTTTTACGCCATAGACGGCAGCGAATTCAGGCGTGATGGAATAGCCCATGACCGCAACGTTTCGGCCTGTTCCCGGAATGCGGACGATGTTCATGGGGGAATTGTTGCTGGCGGGAACTTTGTCCGACATCGCCACGGAGGAGACACCGGGAACGGCGGCGAGCGCATTCGCCATGTTCTCTGCGGAGGTCGGAGAAAGGCCGGTACCAGCGATCAGAAGAACGGCGATGTTGTCGCGGTCGAAGCCAAGGTCGAGGCGGTTAGCATAGGTGATCTGGGCAAAAATGACCACCGCGACGATACCCAGCCCGATCGAAATTGCGAACTGAAACACCGTCAGAACAGTCCGCAGCAGGCCAGTACCGCGGGTGTTGGCGGCAGCAGAACGCAGTGCGGTGGCGGGGCTGAACCCTGACAGCACCAAGGCCGGATAGAGGCCTCCGATGAGCCCCGTCACTATCGCCACGCCGATCATGGCGATGGCAAATGGCCAATCGTAAAGGTAGTCAAAGGCGACCGTGTGTCCGAGGAAATCGCTGTAAGCCGGCAGCAGCATCTCGGAGCCAGCAAAGGCCAATACGAGAGCGATCAGCGCGGTCAGCACGGCTTCGGCGAGAAATTGCACGATGAGCTGGCGGCGGCTGGCACCACACACCTTGCGCAAGGCCATTTCGCGGGCACGCAAGGTCGCGCAGGCCGTTGCCAAATTGGTGAAGTTGAAACCGGCGATCATCAGCAACAGAAACGCGACGGCGGCAAAACCGTAGACAAGCACGCGGCTGCCCGCTGGCTTCATGCCGCTGCCCTGGGCGTATTCCGTCAGGTGAACATCGGCGAGGGGCACGAGATTGGCCGAGAGCAGATCCTTCGCCGCGCCATGCATGACCGAAGCCACCTGGGAGATGAAGGCTGGCGAAAGATGGCGGATGAACACCGCTGGTATCTGCTCTTCGACGGCGCTGGGAGCCACGCCGGGCGTTAAACGGATGTAGCTGGAGACGTCCATTGTCGTCCACCGCTCGGGATCGGTATCGACCGTTTCCCCCGCTGTGGGCTGCGCACCGCGGTGCGGCGGCGGATAGAGAACGAATACGTCGCCCTGGAACTGCGTGTTGTAGGGTAGATCGCGCAGGATTCCGGTGACGACGCGCGACGTTGTGCTGTCGAACAGCAAGGTGCGGCCAATAGCTTGGCTCGTACCGAAATATTGGATCGCGGCTGCTTGCGTCAGCACGACGCCGTCGGGTCGCATCAAGGCTGTCGCCGGATCGCCCGCGACGAAGGGCAACCGGATCATGGTGAAGAAGTTCGGGTCGACGGTATTGATCCACACCGCGTACCGCTTGTTGGAAACCGTTATCGTGGCACCATGGGAATGGATGCGCGTTTGTTCCTGGATTCCCGGCACTTCCGCGACGAGGGTGGGCCCGAGCGGCGCCGAAGCTGCTCCGGAATCGCGCCGCGGCTGACCGGGAATGTGGGTCAGCATGTCGATGCGATAAATGCGTTCGCTGTTCGGCAGCCAAGCGTCAAACGACAGTTCCTGGCGGACGTAGAGACCGATCATGATGACGGCCGTCAATCCCACTGCGAGCCCGGTTACGTTGATGACGCTGTACAGCTTGTGGTGGACGGCGTTGCGCAGGGCGGTGAGGAGATAATTGCGGAACATGGTGTCGCCTTCAGAGCGTGTGTTTAATGTCTTCGGCAACGACGGCGCCGTCGAGCAGATTGACGATGCGGTGGGCGTATTCGGCGTGGGCGTAGGAGTGGGTCACCATCACGATGGTGGTGCCGTCCTTGTTCAGTTCGGTCAGGAGCTGCATCACTTCCTCGCCATTGGCGGAGTCGAGATTGCCGGTCGGTTCGTCGGCGAGAATTAGCTTGGGCTGCGCCAACACCGCGCGCGCGATGGCGACGCGCTGCTGCTGGCCGCCGGAGAGCTGTTGCGGCATGTGGTGGGCACGGTGAGCGATTCCCATCCGCTTCAGAGCTTCCCGCACACGGTTCTTGCGCTCGCGCACCGCAACATCGGCGTGATACAGAAGCGCAAGCTCCACGTTGTCGAAGACGGTCAACTCGTTGATCAGATTGAAGCTCTGGAAGACGAACCCGAGCGCCGATTTGCGCAGTTCCGCAAGCTGCGCCTCGCGATAACCGGAGATGTTCTTGCCGTCGAACCAGTATTCGCCGCCCGATGGCTGGTCGAGCATTCCGATCACATTGAGCAGGGTGGACTTGCCGCAACCCGATGGTCCCATGATGGCGACGAATTCGCCGGGCCTCACCTCGAGATCGACGTTGCGCAGCGCGGTCGTTTCGATGTCCGCGGTGTGGTAGACTTTGTTGAGCTGTTTGAGCTTGATCATCGGGTGTTCTCGTTTGTCATTGCTTATTTGGATTCGATTTTGACGCGATCGATGTTCTGGTAAGCGGCATAGCTGGAAACGATGACGCGATCTCCGGGCTTGAGCCCTTCCAGCACTTCGACATATGCGGGGTTGCGGCGGCCGAGGCGCACGTTGCGGCGGACGGCCGTGTTGCTGCCGCTCTTCAGAACGAAGATCCAGGTGCCGCCCGAGTCCTGATAGAACGGCCCGTTCGGCAGCAGCATCGCCTTGCTGGTGCCGCCAAGTTGGAGCTTCAAATCGACGGCTTGTCCGTTGTGGATACCGGCCGGCGCCGCGCCTGCGAACGTCAGATCGACCTTGAACGTGCCGTTGCTCACCTGCGGATAAACCTTGCTGACGGCAGCCTTGTAGTCCCGTCCGTTGATCGTCGGCAGCGCTTGTTGGCCGGTGCGAACGCGCCCCAGATAGAATTCGTCGACCTGCGCAATGAGCCGGAAGCGATCGAGCGAATCGACTTGCCCGAGGACAGCGCCTTGTGGCTTCGATTGCCCGATTTCCGCGTCCAAAGCCGTCAACTGGCCATCCATCGGGGCGCGGATCGTCAAGGCATCGATGCTTTTCTGTGCCGCGTCGAGATTGGTATGGAGAAGTGTCAGCGTCTTCTTCAATTGAGCAATCTGCTCCGCGCGCTCGCGTTCCATTACGGTATGGGACGCTTGTGCGGCAGCGCGGACTTTGAGTTGGTAGGCCAAGCGACTCTTGTCCTTCTCATAGGTGGCGGACGCCAGGGCTTTGGCCTCAAACAGGCGCTTGTCGCGTTCCAGGTCTGAGGTCAGCGTTTCGACCTGGTACTCGATGTCGAGCATGTCCTTTTGGTAGGTGAGGCGGGTCTGCTCGAGTTGCAGTTCGGTATTCTGCACCTCGCTCATCTGGCGTGCCGTATCGGCTTCACGCGCGGCGACTTCGAGCTGCAAGGTTGGATTGCCCAGTACCAGAATCGGTTGCCCAGCCTTCACCAGAGCACCGTCTTCGACCAGGACTTGTTTCACCGTGCCGCCCTGGTCGGTGGTCAGATGGTTGGTGATGAAGGGCGCGATGGTCCCGCGCACGGCGGCAAAATCTTCGAAGGCACCGTTGGTGACGGTCCCGATGGTGACTTGGTCCATGGGAACGCGGTAAACGCGGCCATGACCTAGGCCGAGAAGCCACACCGCGGCGACTAGGACCGCCAGCGCGGTGAGGCCGTAAGGCCAATAGCGCTTGAGCCCGGGACGCCGCTGCAGGATGCGGTCCATCCCACTTGCGATCGGGGCGTCTTCCTCGTCGTTCGGTGTGGCGTCCATCGCGGCTACTCGTTGGCAAGGGCCGCAAGTTCGGGCGAACCAACCCTGTCAACCGCCTGACGCACGGCGTCAATATGGCAGTGTTTTATGGCGTCCGATGACGCCAATGCGTGGCCTTTGGTCTGGCTTGTGCAGACGGCGGCGGCCGCCCTTTTCAGACGCTCCAGGAGCGCGGCCGCATCTGGTTTGGCAGCAAGGTTCAGATCGCCATAGGAGACCGTGACTCGCTTCATGACGATGCCGCTCGTGCTCGGAAGGGACCCCTCCACAGCGACGGAGGTTTCATTCGCAAAAGCAGCGCCCGCTACAGCGGCCAACAGAACGGTGCTCAGAGCCAGAAATGTTTTCATGGTGTTCTCCCAAAAATGACAGGTCGGTAGCGATGTCCGGCCCTCTTTCAGACCTATTGGCATTTTGCGTACCAGAAATAATCTGCAGTAAAATCAAAATGTTACTGCGACGACCTTGGCAAGAACCGTCCGCTGGCGTACATTTTTCTGTGAAGTGTTCGATTTCGGACGGTCATGGTCCCCGCCTTTCCAAGCTCGGCGCATATCCTGGTGGTGGACGACGAAGAGGACATCCTTCTCGCGGCCCGCTTGGCTCTGAAGCGCCATTTCGCGTCAGTCGAGACCTTGTGCGATCCGGCGGCCTTGCCGGAGCGGGTGCGCCAGGGCGGGTTCGACGTGCTGCTCCTCGACATGAATTTCGCCCGTGGGGCCGAGAGCGGCGCGGAAGGTTTGTCGTTGCTCGCGCAAGTCCTCGCCATCGATCCGCAGGCGGTGGTGGTGCTGGTGACGGCGCATGGCGACATGGATCTGGCGGTGCGCGCGATGAAGGAGGGCGCCGCCGATTTTGTCGTCAAGCCGTGGGAGAACGAGCGCCTTATCGCCACGCTTAACGCCGCCGCCAATTTAAGGCGCGCCAGTGCAGAGGCAGCGGAGTTGCGCTCGCGCCAGCGCGGTCTTGCGGCCGCCAGCCAATCGGAGAACGATCTCATCGGCGCGTCCCCCGCCATCCGCCGCGTGTTCGATCTCATCCGCCGGGCCGCGCCGACCGATGCCAATGTGTTGATCCTTGGCGAGAATGGCACCGGTAAGGAACTCGTGGCCCGCGAAATCCATCGCCAATCGAGGCGTTCCAAAGAAGTCTTCCTGCGGGTCGACCTCGGCACTGTTTCGGCAGCACTGTTTGAAAGCGAGTTGTTCGGTCATCGCCGCGGCGCCTTCACCGACGCCAAAGACGATCGTACCGGGCGGTTTCGCGCGGCCACCGGCGGCTCGCTGTTCCTGGACGAAATCGGCAACGTGCCGCTGCACCTGCAGACCAAGCTGCTCACCGCGCTCGAACGCCGCGAAGTGATTCCGGTGGGAAGCGATCGTGCCGAGCCCATCGACGTACGCCTGATTTGCGCCACCAATCTGTCGCCCGAGCATTTGAACGACGAGCAGGTGTTCCGGGCCGATCTCTTGTACCGCATCAACACGGTGGAGATCACGCTGCCGCCCCTGCGCGAGCGCCGCGAGGACATCCCGCTGCTGCTGGAACATTTCATCGCGATGTACGCGCACAAATACAACATGCCGCGAAAGCGCATCACGGCGGCGGCGCTCGACCGGCTTTGCGCCTATGATTGGCCCGGCAACATCCGCGCCTTACGCCATGCCGTCGAACGTGCGGTGATCCTGAGTGAGGGCACCGCATTCGAAGCCGAGGATTTTCCGATCAACGCCGAGCGCCGCGTGCCCGCGCCCGCCCTTGCGCCCGTGTCAGGTGGTTCCGCGCTCGACCTCGACACGTTGGAGCGCGGCACTATCATGCGCGCACTGGCGCAACATAACGGCAATGTGAGCCGCGCGGCGCAGGCGTTGGGCCTCACCCGCGCCTCGCTTTACCGGCGGATGCAGAAACATGGTCTATAACCGCCTCGCCGCAGGGGTCGCAGCCCGCTCCGCTGGGGTGGGGGCAACGTTCGTCGCGCTCGCATGGGTGCTGACGCAAACACACTGGGTTGTGACCGCGGCGCTACTGGCCATCGCGGCGGCCGTGGAGACTTGGCTCCTCATCCGCTTCGCAGAGTCGTCGAATCGCGAAGTGGCACGCTTCCTCGATGCCTTGTCGTTCGACGATGTTACTCAAACGTTTTCCGGCCTTTCGCGCGATGCCAGTGGGCGTGAACTCAGCCAGGCGATGTCCCGTGTCATTGAAAAACTGCGCCAGACGCGCACCGAACGCGAGGAGCAATCGCGTTATTTGCAAACCCTGCTGGCGCATATCCCCGTGGCGCTGATTTCGCTCGACGCTGAGGGCGGCGTGAAATTCTTGAACCCCGCCGCCTTTCGTCTGTTCGAGGCGCCGATCGCGGCCGAAGCGGAATTTGCCCGGTTCGGCGAAGCGTTTGCTTCGGGTCTGGCCCTTCTCAAGCCTGGCGAGACCGCGCTTTTGCGCCTGGAGCGCGCCTCGGGGCCTTTGCATCTCAAGGTCGCCGCGACGGAGTTTGCCGTGCACGGCACGCACCAGCGGATCGTATCTCTTCAGAATATCGCCAGCGAGCTGAGCGCCCAGGAACTCGCCGCCTGGCAGACCGTCATCCGCACCATGGCGCATGAAGTGATGAACTCCTTGACGCCGTTGTCTTCGCTGTCGGCGACGGCCAACGAGGCGGTGCGCGACGTCCTCGCCGATCTGCCCGCGGACGACCGCAATGTGCCGCGGCTGACCGATGCCGCCGATGCGTTGGAAACGGTGGCGCGGCGAAGCCAAGGGTTGCTGCGGTTCGTGCAAAATCACCGCCGTTTGACCCACCGGTTCACTGCCAAGCTTGAGCGCTTGCCGGTCCGGCGCGTTTTCACGCGCTTGCACAGTCTTCTGGCGGCGGATCTCGCGGCCAACGACGTCAGCTTTGAGATGCGGGTCGAACCCGAAACGCTGGAAGTCACCGCCGACGCCGATCTGCTCGACCAGGCATTGATCAACCTGTTGCGCAACGCCTTCGAGGCGCTGCGCGGACGCGACCGTGCCACCATCGTCTTGTCTGCACGCCGCGCGTCCGACGGCAGGACGGTGATCTCGGTTGCCGATAACGGGGCGGGCATCGAACCCGATCGGCGCGACAAGGTCTTTGCGCCGTTCTACACCACCAAGCCGCAGGGCTCGGGGGTCGGCCTGACGCTGGTCCGACACATCGCGACCGTGCACGGCGCCGATGTGACTCTGGCGGACACACCAGGCGGCGGCGCGACCTTCAATATGCGTTTCTGACGTATTGCAGCGGGCGAGGCGAATGGAATCGGAGTCACGCACGCGGCTTTGGGAAAACTGGCAGAGGATACCCATAACGGCTCGTGCCAAAGAGCTGCAACGCCGCTTCGTCGCGCTGGCCACGTCAGATTTTGATATGGTTGGTGCGCGGGCGTCGAGGCAATAGGTCGCTGATGCCGCGAAGATCAAGCTTACGATGGACGCGTTTCCATTCTTATGAATTATATGATAATACTCACTCTGTCGGATTGGGTGGGCGTTGAATGCCAAGCATTCTGGAGACCTACGTTCAAAACGAGGCTGCTCTGAAGAGATTTCTCCGGCGTTTCTCCACCCATTCGGCGGACGCGGAGGATCTGGCGCAGGAAGCATTCGTGCGCGCCTATGCGGCAGAAGCCGAACAGCCGATCACTTCACCTAAGGCGTTCTTGTTCCGGGTTGCGCGTAATTTGGCGCTGAACGAGCGCGCCAAGGCCGCAAATGCGACAACTGTGCCACTGGAGGATTTCGCCGACACATCTGTCATAGAGGATGTGGGTCAGGTAGCGCTCGATGACGAGATGGAGGCGCGCCAACGCATACGCATGCTAGCCGAAGCGATGGCCAGTTTGCCACCGCAGTGCTCCAAGGTGTTCCTGCTCCGCAAGGTTTATGGGTTGTCGTATAAGGAGATCGCAGAAAGGCTGGGAATTTCGGTCAGCACTGCCGAGAAACATGCCGCCCTGGGTTTGTTGCGCTGTAGTGAGTATCTTCGGCAGCACGGCCTGGACGACATCGGGCAGGCTAAAGACGCAACCCGCGAACCGGCGGGCCAAGTTGCACGACTGGATTTGATCCGCCGGAAGCAGACGCGTGATGCGTGACACGGATAAGAATGTGGTACCGTTTCCGGATGCCGCCGCGGTGGAGGCCGAGGCATCGGAATGGGTCGTGCGTTTCGATGGTGGCGAGGCGACCGCCGAGAACTATGCGAAATTCCAGGAATGGCAAAACCGCAGCCCCTATCACCGCGATGCGGCGGCACGCCTATTCCGGCTGTGGGGCGATCTCGACGCGCTGAAGGCCCTTGCGGCCTCTGTAGCCGTGATCCCACCCAAGGTGGCGTTCTGGCGCCGCGCCCATCTGCCTTATCTCGCGGCGGCAGCGGCCTCCGTGATGCTCGTGCTGGTCTCCTTTCCGACCCATATGGCGTTGCACACCGATCCGCCGGTGGTGACGACCTATCAAACGGTCGTTGGGGCGCAGAAGACTATCGCGCTGGCGGACGGATCGACGCTGACGCTCAATACTGACACCGCTGTTCGGGTGGAGTTGTCGAATAAGCACCGCGACGTGCATCTGTTGCGCGGTGAAGCGTATTTCGAGGTGGCACATGACGACAAGCGCCCCTTTGCCGTGTTCGTGGGCCAAAGCGTGGTGCGCGACATCGGTACAGCATTCGACGTCACGCTGCTGCCGCAGGCGGTAGATGTGACCGTCGTGCGCGGTAAAGTCGAGCTGGCAGCGCTTAAAGGCGACGCCGGGAAATTTACCGAGCAGCATCTTGCCGTCGTCGCGGCGGGTCAGAATGCCGTCTTCACGCACAAGGTCCGTCGCCTGTCGGCGGTCAGTGGTGCTGCGATTAACCGACGGTTGGCTTGGCGTCATGGTGTGCTCGTCTATGCCGGTGAACCGCTGGCCCAGGTGGTAGCCGACTACAACCGCTATTCGAACGTCAAAGTTGAGATTGTCGATCCGAAGCTGAATGATCTGCAGGTGGGCGGCTATTTTGAAATTGGCAAGAGCGAGGCGTTCCTCGAAGCCCTTAACGACAATTTCGGCATCAGAGTTCAATGGCGTGATGCTCATCACGCAGAGCTTTTTGCCGCCAAGTCGGAGGCTAGCCGCCCCGCGCATGTTCAATAAGCAAGGCCGCTATACCGGAATCGCAAAACACTGATAGCGCGTTCCGTCCAGGCGGTTCCTCCGCGAGGCCGCCGTTTTGTCTGCCTATCTCACTCCCATCTTCTGCACTTCCATCTGTGGTTACAGAGAGACAGAACGCACAAAACTCGTGCCGTTCTGCCACGACTGCACAATTGCTGATAAGTTTCGCCACGACGACTGGAGGATTTCGTCGTCTCACCGGTCTTAAGGTCATAAGGCCGGTGTGAAGGCAACGGTGCCGACCATCGAGTCAGAACGTGACGATAGGGAGAGCACGACCGGCGATGTGGGGCGCCTGCTGCGTAATTGCAGCTTGGTGTTTGGTCTTCGCTGTCTCAGCCGATGCGGAAGATGCGAAATATGATGTCCATATTTCTCAGTCCAACATCGGTGCGGGGTTGTCCGAACTGGCGCGCCAAACGCACGTCCAGCTCCTCTATCCGTACGCGCTGGCTCAGGTGCCGGGAGCAAATCCCGTCAATGGTCGGTACTCAGTTCCAGAAGCCCTAGAGGTCCTGCTCAAAGGAACAGGCTTTTCCGGCGGCCTTACAACGCAAGGGGTCATCACGATCTCATTGCTGAGAACAGGTTGCACAGAAGAGGGGAAAGCCTTGAGAAACAAGATTGCACAAGACGCAAAACAGACTGCTTCTATCATCGCACTGATGGTTGGTGTCGTAAGCGGGACGGTCTGCTCGGCGCAAGCCGCCACACCACCGGCCTCCGGCGATGCAATGGAAACGGTCGTCGTCACCGGCCTGAAGTCGAGCTTGAACGCTGGCGAGCAGATCAAACGCCAGAGTTACAATGTGGTCGACTCCATCGTTCCGGAGGACATTGGCAAACTGCCGGACGTCACCGTCGGCGACGCCTTGCAGCGTATCACCGGCGTTCAGGTGACGCGCGGCAACGACCAGGTAACCGGCGTCAATATCCGCGGCCTACCGAATTTGGTCACAACCCTGAATGGCAACGAGATATTCACCACCACCGGCCGCACGTTCTCGTTCCAAAACCTTCCTGCCGAAGTGCTGTCCGGTCTTGACGTCTACAAGACGATTTCAGCGGATCAAGTGGAAGGCGGCATCGCCGGCTTGGTCGACGTCCGCACCCATCGTCCATTCGATTTCGATGGCTTGCAGGTTGCCGGTAGCGTGTCGGGTACCTACGGCACCATCGCCCAGGCCTACAATCCGAATGTGAGTTTGCTGGTCAGCAACCGCTGGAAGACCGGCATCGGAGAATTCGGTGCGCTGGTCAACGTGTCATGGAAAAAGGAATCCTACTACTATCCGATCGGCTGGTCGGATACGCCGCACGATCCAAAATCCACCAGCCTGACCGGGTTGAGCGAGCCCGTGTTTGTGCCGTTCGTCGGCTCCAGCACCAGCAGTGGTGGGCGCGAATATCCCGAAGCGAATATCGCATTGCAGTTCCGTCCCGGCGATGACATGGAAATCCATTTCGACATGTTGTGGACAGGCTGGCGTTCGCGTTTCACCAACGCCTACTTTTTCTCTGTAACGAGCGACAACCTTCCGTTGTCGAACGTCACGCTCACCGATAACGGATGCACGACGTTGCTCACCAGCACCTACGGCTGCTTGATCAAGAGCGCGACCGTCGGAGGATCCGGCGGCTATCCCTATACCGCCGCCAGCAACCAAGCCCACGAATCGATGTCGGATGACTTCATCGGGTCGTTAGGGATGAAGTACAACGCCGGCCCATGGCTGCTTGAAGCGGAGTTTTCCGGCGTGTCGTCAGCTTACCGCGACCGCCGCGAAATCGTTGATATGAGTATCCCGGACTCGGTCACGACGATCAGCGACTCGAACTATCACGGGCATGCGATCTGGAGTACCAGCGTCGATGCGACCGATCCGTCGAACTACTATCTTCAGAGCTTAAACGAAAGCTTCGATATCAGTCGCGGTTCCCAATACGCCTGGACCGGCCACGTCACTCGTCAGTTCAGCAACTTCCCCATTACGTCGGTCGATATCGGTGGGCGCTATGCTTTCCGCAAGGCGACGACCATCGGCGTGTCCGGTGGCGATGTCGAAACTTACTATCCCAGCGGTAATGGCACCACGTCGGCACTCTCCGTGTTCGGTGAGAACTTCTTCGAATACCGGAAGGGCTATGCCGGCTATCCCTCGTTCGTGATGCCGTCGACCGACTATCTGCTCGACAACACCAAGACGGTCCGCGAAGCCTATGGGGCTGCCGCCGAACTGGAAGCCGATCCGGCCAAGACCTTCCACGATGACGAAAGTTCGATGGATTTTTGGGTGAAGGCCAATTACGACGTTTCGCTGTTATCGATCCCGATCGACGGGCAGTTCGGCGTCCGCACTGTCACCGTGGGGCGGACGTTGCGCGGCACCGAGACGACGACCATTCCCGCCGTCACCAACGAGGGCTCCTCGGACGTCGTGTTGAACGGCGTCACTTACGCGCCGGGCGATACGATCGTCGCCAGTTATACCGAACTCACGCCTTATAATACGGAAACCAGAGGCACGGACGTGCTGCCCAGCATCAGCGCGCGCGTTCATGTCACCGACGACCTTCAGCTTCGTTTAGCCTTCGGCAAGACGATGACCTTGCCGAATTTCAGCGCCCTGAATCCGGCTACCAGTATTCTGCCGCCGACCGTCAACCGGCAAGGTAGCGGCTCGGCTGGCAATCCCGACCTCGCACCGACGCGTTCGACAGCCTACGACCTCTCGCTAGAGTATTATCTTCCCGGCGGCGGCATGGCTTCGATCGCTGGCTTCTATCGCGACGTGAAGGGGTACGTCGAATCCGTGACCGAGACGGTCGCTTACGATTCCGATTACTGCACGGAGCACAGCATTCCTCAGGGCGGCTCGACGGCACAGTGCAACGTTGTTATTTCGACCTCGGTCAGTTCGGGCAAGGGATATATCGAAGGGTACGAACTCGCGGTCGAAAAGTTCTTCGACTTCTTGCCCGGGTTCTGGTCAGGATTCGGCACACAGTTGAACTATACCTGGATCCAGTCGAGGGCGCCGATTGCCGGTAACGATTACTTTGCGGACATGGAAGGCGAACTCACTAACGTGTCGAAGAATAACTACAGTGCCGTCCTGATGTATGAAAAATACGGCCTGTCGGTTCGTCTGGCCGCGACCTACCGCAGCAAATACATTGAATCCTACTATCCGGGCAACGACACCACGCCGCCTATCGATTACGTCAACGGCACGACGTATGTCGATCTCGGCGTGAGCTATAACCTGACGCCGCAGATCATGGTGACCGCTTCGGCAACCAACCTGCTGGGCGAATATTACAGCAGCTATTCGGGCACGCCGCTATTCCCGCGCGATGTCCGGCTGGTCAACAAGTCCTATACGCTCGGTGTCCATTACCGGCTGAACTAGCGGAACACCTCGATCGCATGCGGCTACGCATCGATCGTAATACCGATCCGGCTTCGAGGCTCATTGTTTCGGGGCCGGAAACGGCAACAAAAACCATAACAACGCTCGAGCGCGGTTCGCGCGGGACAACGGATAGAACCCCGATGCTTGAAAGATTTGCGTTAATTTGTTCACTTGTTGTGTTTACCGGTGGTTTTCCGGCGCTCGCCGATGTCGTTCCCGGCTTCGACACCTCGGAAGGCACCAAGCTGACCGACGGTCAGGGTTACGTTTCTCTCGTCCGTCTCGAACACCAGTCTCGTAAAAGTGCTAATGGGCGCGTACTGATCGCGCTGGAGCGCCCCGATCTCACGGGCATCCCTCTTTATGAAAGTCTGGATGACGGCGATAGCTGGCACTTGGTGACCAACGTCACCGACCAGGTTTTTCACGATCTCAAGCGCTGTCAGTTCCGTTATCAGCCGAATATCATCGAATTGGCGCGGGACAGCGGTCCGCTGAAGAAGGGTTCCTTGCTGCTCTCCGGCAATACCGCTTGTGCCGACGCCGACGGTCATCTGACCGAAGAACACTTACAAACTTACGCTTCGACCGATCTGGGACGTAGCTGGAGCTATCGCGGCACCATCGTCGACGGTGGCGGCCGCCCCGAGGCCAAGGACAATCACGGCGTTTGGGAACCGAACCTCGTCGTTCTGAACGATGGCCGCATCGTAGCGTATTATTCGACCGAACAGCACAAGGCGCAGGGCTACAATCAGTTTCTGGCCCACAAGATTTCGACTGACGGCGGTTCAACCTGGGGCTCCGAAGTCGCGGATTCGGCTGTTTCCGGCGGCGTGGAACGGCCGGGTATGGCGACGGTGGCTGCTCTCCCCGACCGTCGCTATGCCTACACTTACGAGGATATCGACGGCCCCGACAACAATGGTCAAATCTACATCAAATTCAGCCGCGACGGGTTGGATTGGGGATCGCCCGCCGATCGCGGCTGGCCGATCCAATCGTTGGGCGGGGCGTGGCCCGCGGCCTGTCCGATGG